>Ga0134121_10000009_pt1 | contig 234146 bp, 232 predicted proteins | sample KB301_FD_96463 | JGI IMG/M metagenome (GOLD analysis project Ga0134121, IMG submission 96463) | Terrestrial soil microbial communities without Nitrogen fertilizer from Kellogg Biological Station, Michigan, USA - KB3-0-1 | ecosystem: Environmental > Terrestrial > Soil > Unclassified ... | reverse complement strand
TCGGCGGCATGATGGTCTACCTGTTCGCCGCGCTCTCGATGGAGGCCGTCGGCCGCGCCGGCGGCGCGGTCGTCGAGGAGGTCCGCCGCCAGTTCCGCGAGAAGCCGGGCATCATGGACGGCTCCGAGCAGCCGGAGTACGGCACCTGCGTCGACATCGTCACGAAGTCGGCCCAGCGCGAGATGATCATCCCGTCGCTGATCCCGATCGTCGTGACGCTCGTGATCGGCCTGCTCTCGACCGAGGCGCTCGGCGGCCTGCTGATCGGCGTCATCGTCGTCGGCCTCTTCATGGCCGTCTCGATGACCTCCGGCGGCGGCGCCTGGGACAACGCGAAGAAGCTGATCGAGGACGGCGCGTTCGGCGGCAAGGGCTCCGTCGCCCATGCCGCGTCGATCACCGGCGACACCGTCGGCGACCCCTACAAGGACACCGCCGGCCCGGCGATCAACCCGATGATCAAGGTCGCGAACATCGTCGCGATCCTCATCATCCCGCTGATCACGTAGCCTCCGCGGCGTTTCGGCTTTGAATCCCTCGCGACGGGCGGCTCCCTCGGGCCGCCCGTCGTGCGTTCCGGGCAGCGGTTAGGCTCGCCGGATGCAGGTTCGCGTCGCCACGGAGCGTGACGTCGACGGGGTGACCGCCGTCTTCACCGCCGCCTTCGCGCACGACCCGCTGTGGAGCTGGGCGTTCCCGGACCCCGAGGCGATGGCCGTCTGGTGGCGCTATTACGTGCGCAGCGCGCTGCGCTATCCGTGCATGCGGATCGCCGACGACTACGCGGCGGCCGCGATCTGGATCCCGCCGGGCGGGACGGAGCTGACCGCGGAAGAGGAGGCGGGGGTGGAGGCGCTCGTCGCCGAGCTGGCCGGCCCGCGCGCGCCGGAGATCTTGCAGCTGCTCGAGCGCTTCGAGACCTGCCACCGTGCGGTCGAGCAGCCGTACTACTACCTGACGATGCTCGGCACCCATCCCGACCATCGCGGCAAGGGGCTCGGGATGGCCCTGCTCGCCGCGTGCCTGGAGACGATCGACGGCGAGGGCGCCCCGGCTTACCTCGAGTCGAGCAATGCGGCCAACGACCCTCGCTACGAGCGCCACGGCTTCGTTCGCGTCGGTTCGTTCATGCGGCCCGACGGGCAGGTCACGGTCTCGACGATGTGGCGCGAGGCGCGCTGAGCTGCTGCTCTTTGGGACGCGGGTTCGGCGTGGCTGCGGGCGGGTCCTGTCACGAGTGCGTTCGTGCATCCGGCTTCGCCGGCGCACGATCCGCCTCGCACCACCCGCCCGATCGGCGTCCCTCGCCGCGCACCGCGACTGCGCTGGCTGGCCTCGGCCGGCTTTCGGCGTGGCTGCCGCCGGCTGTGGGAGTGGCGACTGGGGCGCTGGGCTCTGGCGCCGCAGCTGTAGAAGGATCCTGCTCGACTAACGGCGCGTCCGCCAGCACGCCTGAATATGGTCGCGCGCATGAGCGCGACAACATCTCAGACTCCGGGCAAGCCTGACATCGACGAACTGGTCCAGCAGCTCGACTTTCTCACCGCCGATGTGAACCGGATCGAGCGCACGCTTCGCCACATCCGCGTCGCGACAATTATCACCGCCATCGCATCCGCGCTGACGATCCTCGCCTTCTTGTTCTGGTTCCTCCTCGCACTCGTCGGCCTCAGCCTCACCCTGTAGCGACGCCAGGATCAAACTGACCCACCACCGGAACTTCCAAAGTGACCCACTACCCCGATCGGGCGGGTGGTGCGAGGCGGATCGTGCGCCGGCGAAGCCGGATGCACGAACGCACTCGTGACAGGACCCGCCCGCAGCAGCGTGTCGGGGCAGGCGGCGCCCGCAACGAGTTCCCGCAGAAACCCAGCAGGCGGTAACGCGATCACGCCGTGCGGACGACGGTGCCTCATACGGTCGCAGGCAGTGGTCGTCGCTGCGGACCTCTGACGTCTCGGGACGCGCTGGTCCCGCCCGGGCCTCTGGTCCCGGGAGAAAGGAGGTGAGCCATCGAGCTCTTGACGACCATGATGCTGCTGCTCGTGATCCTCTGGATCACTCGCAGGTAGTCAGCATCGCTCGGCGCCCTCCGCAGGGGCGCCGAGCTTTCTGCTGTGAGAGCCGGGTCTATGCGGATCCGGACTCTCGAGGTGAGCAGGAGCTCACGTCGACCATTACGGCCATCGTAGCGCGCGGCGAGAGCAACCGGGATGCCGGCTCGGTGGGGGCGGTTCCCCCCATCGTGGGCTCGCCGCTCCGCTCCAACACACTCCTAACGCGCGCCCAACCGGAGCCGATCGAGCATCGGGCACGATCGGCACCATGAACGAGATCTCCATCGCCGAGCCGCCTGCGGCGAGTGCGCTGCCGGCGGCCACGGAGCTGACGCGCGAATCCCCGGCGAGCGCCGTGCGGCTCGCGACGGCGCCGCGCCTGCCCGGGCTGTCGATCGTGCTGCCCTGCTTCAACGAGGAAGGCAACGTCGCCGACGCGATCCGCTACGCGTCAGCGGCCGGATCGGCGGCTGCCGATCGCTGTGAGGTGATCGTCGTCAACGACGGCTCGATCGACGCCACCGCGGAGCGTGCCGCCGCGTTCGCCGCCGCAGACGAGCGGGTGCGGCTCGTGGAGCACGCCGTCAATCGCGGCTACGGCGATGCGCTGCGCTCGGGGCTGCGTGCGGCGCGCATGCCGTGGATCCTGCTGACCGACGCCGACCTCCAGTTCGACCTGAGCGAGCTGGAACGCTTCCTGCCGTTCGCCGCCGAGGCCGATCTCGTCGTCGGTCGCCGCGCGCGGCGCAGCGATCCGCTCCTGCGCCGCGTCAACGCGAAGCTGTGGAACGGGCTCGTGCGGCGGGCGTTCTCGATCCCGATCCGCGACGTCGACTGCGCGTTCAAGCTGCTGCGCGCCGACGTTCTGGATGGCCTCGAGCTGGAAGCGCACGGCGCGATGATCAGCACAGAGCTGGTCGTCAAGGCGCTCGCGCGCGGCGCTCGGCTGGTCGAGCTCGACGTCGAGCACCGCCCGCGCGTCGCGGGCGAGCAGAGCGGGGCCGATCCACGCGTGGTGCTGCGCGCCTTCCGCGAGCTTGCGGGGCTGCGGCGCGAGCTGCGCCGGCTGTCGCATACGGCTGTCTGACATGGAGGCTGCGGGGCTGGCCCGCGCGGCGGTGGTCGCTCGACGGGGCGGCCTGGCGCGGCGCGTTGTCGCGGGGGCGCCGCTCGTTGCGATCGTCGCGGTCGCCTCCGCGCTGCGGCTGTGGTCGTTCGGCGAGATCGCGGGCAACCCGTTCTACGACGCGGCGGTGCGCAGCATGTCGCAGTCGTGGCACAACCTCTTCTTCGGCGCGTTCGATCCCGGTGCGATGAGCGCCGTCGACAAGGCGCCGCTGGACCTGTGGCTGCAGGTCGCGAGCGTGAAGCTGTTCGGCTTCTCCTCGACCGCGCTGCGTCTGCCCGAGGTGATCGGCGGCATCGCCGCGGTGGTGCTCGTCTACGACCTCGGCCGTCGCCTGTTCGGGCGCGAGGCCGGGCTGGCTGCGGCCACCGTGCTGGCGGTGCTGCCGGCGTCCGTGCTCACGGCGCGCAGCGACACGATGGATGCCGTGATGATGGCGTTCGTCGTCCTGAGCGCCTGGTGCGTGGTGCGGGCCGCGCAGGACCCTCGCGCCGCGCTGCGCTGGATGGTCGCGGCCGGTACGGCGCTCGGGATCGCCTTCAACGTCAAGCTCGCCGAGGCGCTGCTGCCGCTGCCGGCGCTGCTGCTGCTTGCGGGGCTCGGCCTCGCGGGCGGGGTCGGCGCCCGCCTGCGAGCGCTGCTGGCCGGCGGCGCCGCGTTCGCCGCGGTCGCGCTCTCCTGGCTCGTCGCCGTCGCGCTGGCGCCCGGCCCGAAGCCGTTTCCGATCGGCTCGACCGACGGGACCGCCTGGAACGTCGTGCTCGTGTTCGACGGGACCGCGCGGCTCGGCCTCGCCAAGACGACGGCGCAACGGCCGGGCAGCGGACCGCTCACGCTCTTCGGCACCCACGGCGCGGCGTTCGGGGTGCTCGTCGGATCGGCGCTGCTTGGCACGCTGATCGCAGGCGGGCTGGCGGTGGCGCTCGACGTGCGCCGAGGCGGCGCCGGACGGGCGCGGCTGCCACACGCCGGCGCCGTCTTCGTCGTCGTCTGGCTCGTGCTGGGGGTCGCCGTGTTCTCGCGCATGTCCGTCGTCTACGCGCGCTACCTCGATGCGCTCGCGCCCGCGCTCGCGCTCGCCCTCGGGGCGGGCGCGGCCGCGCTCGCCGCCGCTGCGCCTCGTCGCCGCCTGACCGCGGCGATGCTCGCGGTCGCGGTGCTCCTCGCCGCTGCGGTGGCGGTGCCGGTGGCGCATCCGAGCGCCACGCCGCTCGTCGTCGCTGGCGCGGCCGCGCTCGCGCTCGCGGCCCTCGCGCTTCGCGCACGCGCGCGAGTGCGCCTGCCGGCGCAGGCGTTCCTCACGCTCGCGCTCGCAGGCCTGCTGGCGGTGCCGGCGGCCGCCTCGCTGCGCCTCGCCGGCAACCACACGTCCGACGGCGGCGAGCCGGGGGCGATGCCGGCGGCACAGGTCGCCCGCCTCAGCGCCTATCTCGCTGCGCACCGCGCCGGCGCCCGCTACCAGCTCGCGGTCACGGGCGCCGCGAAGGCGGGACCGCTGATCGCCCGCGACGGCCAGCGGGTGCTGATCCTCACGACCGCGTATGGTCGTCCGCTCGTGACGCCGCACCAGCTCGCGGCCGCGGTCCGCGGCGGTCAGGTGCGCTACCTGCTCACGGGCGGAGCGCCCTGCGTGCGCGGGATGCCGCGCGACCGCACCGGCTGCGCCCCCGCCGTGCGATGGGCGATGGCGCACGGACGCGACGTCAGCCATGCCGTCGGCGTGCCTCGGGGCCTGCTGCTCCACCTGCGGCGGTGACCGCGTCGGCTAGCGTTGCGGCAGCGATGCACGCCGCCGAGAAGCTGACGCTGCTGGTCGTGGACGACGAGTCCAGCCTGCGCGACCTGATCAGTCGCGCGTTCACGAGCGAGGGCCACCGCGTGCTTGCCGTCGCCGACGGGCGCGCCGCGATCGACCGTGCCAGCACGCAGGCGTTCGACTGCGTGCTGCTCGACGTGGCGCTCGGCGACGGCCCTGACGGGATCGAGGTCTGCCGCGAGCTGCGCGCGCGCCGCAACGTCGTGCCGATCATCATGCTCACCGCGCGCTCCAGCGAGGCCGATGCCGTGCTCGGGCTCGAGGCCGGTGCCGACGACTACGTCGTCAAGCCGTTCGGGCTCGCGGAGCTGCGCAGCCGCATCCGCGCGGTGCGCCGTCGCGTCGGCCCGCGGGCACTCGGCGAGGAGGTGCTCCAGGTCGGGCCGCTGACGCTCGATCGCGCGCGCCGCGAGCTGCGCGCTCGCGGGCAGCCGGTCGAGCTGACCTTCTCCGAGCTGCAGCTGGTCGAGGCGATGATGGCGCAGCCCGAGCGCGTCTTCAGCCGGGAGGAGCTGTTCGTCGCGATCTGGGGCGACAGCGCGTACCGCGATCCGCGCGGGATCGACGTACACGTCCGGCACCTGCGCGAGAAGCTCGAGTCGAATCCGGCCGAGCCGGCGCTGCTGCTCACGGTCCGTGGCAGTGGCTACCGGCTGCACGCCGGGTAGGCGATGCGGCGGCTGGCGCTCAGCGGCCTGCGAGGGCGCCTGCTGCTCGGGCTGCTGATCACCTGGGCCGTCACCTTGACGGTCGTCTCGATCGCGCTGCTGCAACCGCTCGAGCGGCGGCTGCGCAACGAGGCCGTCGCGACGCTCTCCGACGATGCGCGCGCTGCGCGGGTGGCGCTGCGCGGGCTCGATGCGGCGTCGCTGCGTCCGGGATCGGCGGACGGTGCGCAGGTGATCCATGCGATCGGCCGTCGCGCGAACGCCGACGCCGTGCTCGTGGATCGCAGCGGCCGCGTGCTTGCGGCGACCGACCTCGACCCGGGCGTCCAGTTCGGTGCGGGGGTGCGGGCGCTGCGCTTCGGGCGGGTGGTCACGCGCATCTCCGACGCCGGGCCGATTCCCGAGGCGCAGGTCGCCGCCCCGGCTGGGACGGAGGGCGGCCCGGTCGCGTTGATCCTGCGCGAGCGCCTGGACGGGGTCGCCGCGGCGGTGCGCGTCGTGCGGCGCGCGGTGGTCGTCGCCGCGCTGATCGGGCTGGCGACGGCGCTGCTGCTCGGCGCCGTACTGACGCGGCCGCTCGTGCGTCGGCTGCGCGGCCTGCGCGACATGGCGCTGCGGGTCGCGCGCCTGGGCCCGCACGTCGAGGTCGTGCCCGACGAAGGACGTGACGAGGTGGCGGACCTGACGCGTGCGTTCGCGACGATGCAGGACCGGCTGCGCGAGCAGGAGCAGGCGCGCCGGGCGTTCGTCTCGACCGCCTCGCACGAGCTGCGCACGCCGGTCACCTCGCTGCGTCTGACGCTCGACCTGCTGCGCGAGGAGGTCGAACGCGAGCCCTCGCCCTCGCCCGAGCGGCTGCGCGACCAGCTCCACGACGCGGCCGATCAGGCGGAGCGCATGGGGCGGCTGGCGGATGAGCTGCTCGACCTCAGCCGACTCGACGCGGGCGTGCCGCTGGCGCGTGAGCTGGTCGACCTGCGGTCGGTCAGTCGACTCGTCGCGCACGAGCTGGACGCGCGCGCCCGCGAGAGCGGCCGTGCGCTGGTGCTGTCCGCGGAGGAGCGTCCTGCGTGGGCGATCGCGGACCCCGGCGCGGTGGCGCAGACGCTGCGCATCCTGCTCGACAACGCGCTGCGCTTCGGTCCGGCCGGCACGCCGGTCCACGTCGAGGTCCTCGACGGGCCGGGCGCCTGCGGGGTCCGCGTGTGCGACGAGGGTCCGGGGGTGGAGGTGGAGGAGCGCGAGCTGATCTTCGAGCGCTTCCAGCGCGGGCGCCGCGCCGGCGCCACGGGGTTCGGGCTCGGCCTTGCGATCGGGCGCGAGCTGGCGCGGCGGATGGGCGGGGACCTGACGCTCGTCGAGCGGGGCTCGGCCGGCGCATGCTTCGAGCTGCAGCTGACGCCGGCTCCTGGCGCGTAGGCGATCGCCGGCCTTCACGCCGTGCGCCGACTGCCGCTACCGTGCGTGCGCTTGGTCGTGCGCCCGCTCAATGTCCGCCTGCTCGCGCTGGCGCTGCTCGGCGCCGCTGCCGTGAGCATCGCCGCGACTGGTGGAGCGCCTGCCGGGGATCCGTCCTTCCGCTCCGCCGGCTGCGGCGGCCCGGCTGCGCGACCCGGGGACGTGGACCTCGCGATCGTCTCGCGCGGCGTGCGCCGAACGGCCCGGGTGCACGTCGCGCCCGCTGCGACGAGGAGGGCGGCGGCGCTCGTGCTCGCCTTCCACGGGACGGGCGGCAACGGTCGCTTCATGGAGCGCTACTCGGGCCTCGACGCGCAGCTCGATCGCGGCGAGGCGATCGGCGTCTTCCCCGACGCCGACGGTTCGCGCTGGAACGTCGAGGAGCGCGGCGGCGACGCCGACGACGTCGACTTCGCGCGCGACCTGACCGCGGCGTTGAGCGCGCACTACTGCATCGACGAGCGCCGCGTCTACGCGGTCGGCGTCTCCAACGGTGGCAGCATGGCGGCGCTGCTGGCATGCAGGATGCCGCAGCTGGCCGGCGTCGCGATCGTCGCGGGCGGGTTCGCGACGCTGCCGCCATGCCGATCGACCCGGCCCGTCTCGGTGCTGGAGATCCACGGTCGTGACGATCCCGTCGCGCCATACCGCGGCGTTCCCGCGGACGCCCGCCGCGGCGCGGTCGTGCCGTGGCTGGCGAGCTGGATCCGCCGCGACCGGTGCCAGCGGATTCACCCGCGCGCTCGTCTGATCGCTCCGCGCACGATCCGCTACGACTGGGGACGCTGCCGGCAGGGCACGGCAGTGGTGCACATCGCGATCGCCGGCGGCCGCCATCAGTGGCCGGGCGCGACGCCGGCCGATCCCGGCCCGCGCGCGACGATCTCCGCCGCCGCGCAGATCTGGAGCTTCCTCTCCCGGCTGCGTGCCCCGGGCGCCGCCGGCCGCCCGGCCCCGTAGCATCACGACCCGAACGCCAAGATGGCCCAACGTCGTCTCCACGGCCTCGAGCGGGTGCTCGGGGTCAACGCTCTCTTCTCGACCGCCTACGGCAACGTGGGGTCGTCGATCTACTACGCCCTCGGGCTGGTGGCGAGCTTCGCGCTCGGGCTGACGCCGGTCGTCTTCATCATCGCCGGCTTCATCTTCTACCTCACCGCCGCCACCTACTCCGAGGCGACCGCGATGTACCCGGAGGCGGGCGGGTCGAGCAGCTTCGCGCGCCACGCCTTCAACGAGTTCTGGTCGTTCTTCGCGGCGTGGGGCCAGATGCTCAACTACGTGATCACGATCTCGATCTCGGCCTTCTTCGTGCCGCACTACCTCGGCTCGCTGTTCTGGGAGCCGCTGCGCCACGGGCCGGGGGACGTGATCGGCGGGATCGTCGTCGTCGCGCTGCTGGCGGTGATCAACGTCTTCGGCGTCAAGGAGGCGGCACGGCTGAACATCTTCCTCGCCGTCGCCGACTTCGCCACGCAGCTGCTGCTGGTCGTGCTCGGGCTCGTGCTCGTCTTCTCGCCGCACACGCTCTCGAGCAACGTCCACCTCGGCCTCGCGCCGACGTGGAGGGACTTCATCATCGCGATCCCGGTGGCGATGATCGCCTACACCGGCATCGAGACGATCTCGAACATGGCGGAGGAGGCCAAGGACGAGGCGATCACGATCCCGCGCGCGATCAACCGCGTCGTGATCGCGGTGTTCGCGATCTATGCGCTGCTGCCGGCCGTCGCGCTCTCCGCGCTGCCGGTGACCAAGCAGCCGGACGGCAGCTACAGCACGCTGCTCGGCGTCGGCGAGGACAAGGGCGGCTTCGCGGGCGACCCGGTGCTCGGGATCGTCAAGCATCTGCATCTCGGCGCGCTGCAGGGCGTCGGGGAGGTGTACGTCGGCCTGCTGGCGGCGACGATCCTGCTGATCGCGACGAACGCCGGCATCATCGGCGTCTCGCGGCTCGTCTACTCGATGGGGATCCACCGCCAGGTGCCCGACCGCCTGCGCCAGCTGCATCCCAAGTTCCGCACGCCCTGGCTTGGGATCCTGGGCTTCTCGGCGCTCGCGTGCCTCGCGATGGTACCGGGCAAGGCCGACTTCCTCGGCAACATGTACGCGTTCGGGGCGATGCTGTCGTTCACGATCGCCCATGCGGCGGTCGTGCGGCTGCGGGTCTCGCACCCCGCGACCACGCGCCCCTACCGCGGGCCCGGCACGCTGCGCGTCGGCGGCCTCAAGCTGCCGCTGTTCGCGCTCGTCGGCGGGCTCGGGACGGGGCTTGCGTGGGTGACGGTCACCGCACTGCACCTCGACGTCGCCGCCGCGGGGATCGGCTGGCTCGCGTTCGGGATCTTCCTCTACGTCGTCTACCGCCGCCGCCAGGGCCTCGACCTGACAACGACGACGCGGGTGGCGGTGCCGAAGCCGGTCGTCGACCACGAGGCCGAGTACGAGTCGGTGCTCGTCGTCTTCGAGGAGCGCGACTTCGTGCCCGAGGTGCTCGCGACCGCGGGGCGCCTGGCCGCCCGCCGCAGCCGCGGCATCCATGTGCTGGTGACGATCGAGGTGCCGGCGACGAGCCCGATCAGCGCCGCGATGCCCGAGCAGGAGCTGGCCGCGCAAGCCGTGATCGAGCAGTCGAAGGTGCAGGGCGGGCGGCGTGTGACCGGCCATTGGCAGAAGGTCCGCACCGGTCAGGCAGGACGCGCGATCGTCGACGAGGCGCGCGAGATCCAGGCGCGCGCGATCGTGATGCCGCTGCCCGAGCGCGCCGGCGGCGGCTCGCTCTTCGGCCGCACGCTGGAGACGGTGCTCGCCGAGCGTCCGTGCCGCGTCATCATCGAGTCGAGCCGCGGGCGGCGCGGGGCGCCGATCGAGCCGACCGTCGCGGCCTAGAGTCCCTCGCATGCCCGATCCCCGTCAGCTGCACCGCCGCTCCGTCAACGTGCTCTCGCTTGCGATGATCGCGATCGGCGTCGCGCTCGTCGTGCGCACGCTCGCGGCCGGCGGCGGCGCGCTCGCGACCGGTGTCGTGCTCGGGCTGCTGTTCGTCGCCGCCGGCGCGGCGCGGCTCTATCTGCAGGGGCGGCGGCAGTGACGCCGCGCACGCTCAGCGCGCGCACGCTGTTCGGGATCGTCTACACGACGTGCATCAGCTCGGTGTACTTCGCGCTCGGCATCGTCTCGCAGCGGGCGCTCGGGCTGACGCCGGTCGTCTTCCTCGTCGCCGGGATCTTCTTCTCGCTGGCGTCGTTGACGTACGTCGAGGGCGCGGGTTTGTACCGCGAGCGCGGCGGCTCCTCCGTGTTCGCGCGCTACGCCTTCAACGAGCTGGTGAGCTTCGTCGCGGGCTGGGCGATCCTGCTCGACTACGCGATCCTGCTCGCCGTCACCGCGCTGGCGGCGACGAACTACATGGCGGAGTTCTGGTCGCCGCTCGGCGACGGCGCGCTCGAGGTCGTCGTCGCGATCGGCGTGATCGCGACGATCGCGGTCGTGAACGTGATGGGCGTGAGCGCTCGCGCGCTGCGCCGCCAGCTGCTGATCGCGCTCGCCGACCTGGCCGTGCAGCTGCTCGTGATCGTGCTCGGGATCGCGCTCGTGATCGACCCCGGCGCGGTCGCCGACACGATCCACCTCGGCAGCGCGCCGTCGTGGAAGGACCTGATCTTCGCGCTGACGATCGCCACGATCGCCTTCACGGGCCTGGAGGCGGCAGCGAGCCTCGCCGGCGAGACGCGCACCACCCGCACCGGCCTGCGCCGCCTCGTCGGCCCCGGGGTGGGGGCGATCGTCGTCGTCTACGTCGGGATCGCGCTCGTCGCCGTCAGCACGCTGCCGATCGCCGGTGGTCCCGGGGCGTTCAGCGACCGCGACGTCAATGCGCCGCTGCTGTCGGTCGCCGACGCGTTCCACCCGGCGTGGCTGGCCGACGTGCTGCGCTACGCGGTCGCCGCGACGGCGACCGTCGGGCTCGTCGCGGCGGCGAACTCGGCGATGCTGGGCACCTCGCGCCTGGCGTACGCGCTCGCCACCAACCGCCAGATCCCGAGCGCGCTCGGGCGCCTGCATCCACGCCGTGCGACGCCGTTCGTGCTGATCGGCCTGGCGGCGCTGATCGCCTCCGCGCTCGTCGTGCCGGCGGACCTCGACTTCCTCGTCGGCATCTTCGCCTTCGGGGCGATGCTCGCGTTCACGATCGCGCACCTCTCGATCGTCGCGCTGCGCTTCCGCGAGCCCGCGCGCGAGCGGCCGTTCCGGATCCCGCTCTCGATCCCGCTGCGCGGCGGCTCGCTGCCCTTGCCGGCGGTACTCGGCGCGCTGCTGTCGGGCGCCGGCTGGGTCAGCGTCATCGTCCTGCACAGTGGCGCGCGCTACGTCGGGTTCGCGTGGCTGCTCGGCGGGCTCGTGCTCTACGTCGTCTACCGCCGCAGCGACGGCAACTCGCTGCTGCGGCGCGTCACGATCCCCGAGTCGGCGCTGCGCTCCGAGCCGCCGCGCGCCGAGTTCGGCTCGCTGCTGGTGCCGATCTTCGGCAAGCCGCTCGACGACGACATCGTCCAGACGGCGGGCCGGCTCGCCGGCGAGGAGCGCGACGAGCTGGAGGAGGAGGGCGCGACGATCGAGGCGATCTGGGTCTTCGAGGTGCCGATGTCGCTGCCGATCGACGCGCGCCTGCCCGAGCCGCAGATCAAGCGCGCCCAGGAGGCGCTGCGGCGCGCGAAGGCCGTGGGGGAGGAGTACGAAGGCGTCCACGTGCAGACGGCGATGGTGCGTGCGCGGCGCGCCGGCGAGGCGATCGTGCGCGAGGCGAGGCGACGCGGGGTGGAGGCGATCGTGCTCGCGGCCGAGGAGCCCTCGCGCGTGCGCGGCGGAGCGCTCTTCGGCGGCTCCGGCGGACCGCTCGACAACTACGTCGGCGAGGTCACCAAGTACGTGCTGCGCAAAGCCGACTGCCGCGTGATCCTGACCGCGCCGGCCGCCGATCCGGCGCATCGGCGTCCCGCCGAGCCTCGCGCCGAGGCGCCGCGGTAACCTCCCGCGCATGTTCATCCTGGTCGTCGGAGCGGGGCGCGTGGGCTCCGCGGTTGCGAAGCGCTCGCTGGAGCAGGGCCACGAGGTCTCGGTCCTCGACGAGGACCCGCTCTCGCACGAGCAGCTCGACAAGGACCTCTCCGAGACGTGGGAGGACGCGGGCGGGCGCTTCACCGTCGGCACCGCGCTCGAGGTCGACGCGCTGATCGAAGCCGGCATCGAGCAGGCCGACGTCTTCATCGCGTCCACCAACGGCGACAACACGAACCTCGTGATCGCCCAGATCGCGCAGAAGCGCTTCGACGTGCCGCGCGTCGTCGTGCGCGTGCTCGACCCGGCGCGCGCCGCCTGGTACGCCGAGCAGGGGCTGCACACGATCTGTCCCACGCAGCAGGCGATCGAGATGGTCGAACAGGCCGCGTTCGGCGCCACCGCATGATGAGGACGTCGACGACGTGTACGTGATCATCGCCGGCGCCGGGAAGGTCGGCTGGAACCTCGCCCGCGAGCTGCTCGCCAAGGACCACGAGGTGACGCTGGTCGAGTCCAACCGCCGCCGCTACCTCGTCGTCGAGCAGGAGCTCGAGCACGCCGTCCAGTACGGCGACGCGACCGAGCTGTGGGTGCTCGAGCGTGCCGGCATCCAGCGCGCCGACCTCGTGATCGCCGTCACTGGCGACGACGAGGACAACATGCTCATCTGCCAGGTGGCGAAGGAGAAGTACCTCTGCCAGCGGATCGTCGCGCGCGTGAACAACCCGCGCAACCTGCAGCACTTCCAGCTGCTCGGGATCCGCCCGGCGGTCTCCGCGACCGACCTGATCCTGCGCCTGATCGAGCACGAGGTGCCGCAGTACGGGCTCGTGCAGCTGCTCGCGCTCGAGGGCGAGCGGCTGGAGATCATCGAGCTGGAGGTCGTCGAGGGCGCACCGGCAGCCGGCAAGCGCGTCGAGGAGGTCGAACTGCCCGAGGGCAGCCTGATCATCTCCGTGCTGCGTGGCGGCGGCGGCTTCGTGCCGAAGTCCGACACGGTCATCGAGGCGGGCGACGAGGTGCTGTTGATCCTCGACCCCGGGCTCGAGTCGTCGATCACGCCGCAGTTCACGACCAACGGCACGAGTCCCACGCCGTAAGGACGGGTAGCACCAGCCCATGGCCGATCGCTCCGTCTCCCACCTGCTGATCGGCGGCGGCATGGCGAGCGCGAACTGCGCGCGCTGGCTGCGCGAGTCCGGCGGCGAGGGCGAGATCCTGCTCGTCGGTCGCGAGCCCGACCCGCCGTACAACCGCCCGCCGTGCTCGAAGGGCTATCTGCAGGGCAAGGAGTCGCGGCAGGACACCTACTTCCGCCCCGACGCGTGGTGGGGGGAGCAGCGGATCGAGCTGCTGACGAGGACGAGCGTGCTGAAGCTCGACACCGCCGCCAGGGAGGCGACGCTCTCCAACAAGGAGGTCGTCGCCTACGACACCGCGCTGGTCGCGACGGGCGCGAACGTGCGGCGGCTGAACGTCGAGGGCGGCGAGCTGGACGGGATCCACTATCTGCGCGCGCTCGGCAACGCCGACACGATTCGCGCCGACGCCGACGGCAAGCGCGTCGTGCTGATCGGCGGCTCCTACATCGGCTGCGAGGTCGCCGCGTCGCTGACGGCCTCCGACCACGCCTCCTGCACGATCGTGATGCAGGAGGACGTGACGCTCTCGCGCGGCTTCGGCGCGCAGGCGGGGCGCTGGTTCCAGTCGCGCCTGGAGGAGCACGGGATCGCGGTTCACGGCGGCGACGAGCTGGAGCGCTTCGAGGGCGCCGACGGCCGCGTCACGCACGTGGTGACGAAGCGCGGGCTGCGGCTCGAGGCCGACTGCGTCGTGATCGGGGCGGGCGTGATGCCCGACGTGGCGCTCGCGCGTGCGGCGGGCCTGACGCTCGACGAGGAGCGTGGCGGCGTCCTGTGCGACGAGCGGCTGCGCACGAGCGCGCCCGGCGTGTGGGCGGCCGGCGACATCGCGTCCTACGACAGCGTCCCGAACGGCCGGCGAATCCGGATCGAGCATTGGGACGTCGCGTTCAACCACGGCAAGACCGTGGCGCTCAACATGCTCGGCCAGGACGCGCCGCACGACGTCGTGCCCTACTTCTTCTCCGACCTCGCCGACTGGGCCTCGCTCGAGTACGTCGGGCCGGCCGCCAGCTGGGATCGCGAGGTCGTGCGCGGCTCGCTGGAGGCGGGCGAGTTCAGCGTCTGGTACCTCGACGGCGGGCGCGTCGCGGGCGCGCTGTCGGTCGGTCGCTCCGAGGATCTCGAGCACGCGCGGCGGCTGCTCGCGGCCGCCACGGACCTTGGCGCGCGCGCCGATGCGCTCGGCGATCTGTCGAGCGACCTCGCAGCGCTCTGAGCCCCGTCGAGGAGGCACGCGAGCGGATCGCCCAGCTCGTCGTGACGCTGCGTGCGTTCACGGTCGCGTCGGGTGCGCTGTCGGCACTGCTCGTGCTCGACCAGGGGGCGGACACGCCGCCGCTGCTGATCGAGTGCCCGGCGCGGGGGACGGCCGAGTTGAGCGAAGGGGAGGCGGCGGTCGTGCAGCTCGACCCCGCGCTGCTTGCCGCCGTGCCGCTGTCGCTGCCCGACGTGCGCCCGCTGCCGCCATTCGACGTCGACGCGCTGCGCGCCGAGATCACCGCGCCGCTCGGCGGCATCGAGCACCTCGCGCGCGCCGTGCGCGAGCTGGCGGACGCGTTCCCCGGGCGCAGCGTGCTCAGCGTGGCGTTCGAGACCAGCGACCCGGAGACGCCGCTGCAGCTCTCCGCACGCGCGGGCGATCCGATGCTGCTCGGGCTCGGCGAGGAGCAGTTCGAGATGGCGCCCGGCTGGCCTAGTTGAGGCTGATGCTGCCGTCCTCGTGCAGCGTCCAGTGGGGGTTGTGCGCGACCTCCCACGGATGGCCGTCGGGGTCGACGAAGACGCCGGAGTAGCCGCCCCAGAAGGTCTCGGCGCCGGCGCGCGGGACCTGCGCGCCCGCCGCTCGCGCCTCCTCGAGCACGCGATCGACGTCCTGCGGCGAGGCGGCGTTGTAGGCGAGCGTGACGCCGCCCCAGCCGCCCGCGTCCACGACGCCGCTGTCCTGCGCGAGCTTTGCGCGATCCCACAGCGCGACGATCATCCCGCCGGCCTGGAAGAAGACGACGTCGTCGCCGGGCTCCGCGCCGCTGCGCCAGCCGAGCGCCTCGTAGAAGGCGCGGGAACGCGGAAGGTCGCCTACGCCCAGTGTTACGAGTGAGACGCGTTGGTCCATGCAAGGATCCTCCCACTCCGTCCGGGCGTTCAATCGCGCGCCGGATCGAACGACTATCCTGGTCAGCCGATCGCATCCTTTGCGGGATCGTCTAACGGCAAGACGCTCGGCTCTGGACCGAGAAATTGGGGTTCGAATCCCTGTCCCGCAGTCTGCACCCGTTGTCAGCAGCCTCCACCCGGCCGCTAAGCCGACTGCGGTGGCGTGGGTTCCCGGGGCATGCCGTCCGCGCCCATGTCAGTTCGGGTCACGCGCATCTCCGCTTCCGGGACGATGGCGGTGTCGACGACCGGTGAGGCGTATGGGTTGATCGGGGCCCTGTCCGCGCCGAGGTGGTGGAAGATGAGGTACAGGCTGTAGACCAGCAGGTACATCGTGGCGATGAAGCCGAACACGCTGGCGCCAGTGAGCCTGCCCTGATTCGTAACGGCCGCTCCGATGAGGAGGATGACGCCGATCGACCAGCTTCCGAGGACGTATCCCTGGGTCGTGAAGCACGTCCAGCGATTGTCCGGCTGGGCGCCTCGCGTCTCCCACTTGACGATTTCGATCGGCGTGGTTTCGATGGTGTTGCGGATGAAGCTGCCGGCGCTTCTGATCCAGCCAAGGTTCTCTAGCACGATCACATCAAGGATGAAGGCAAACGCGCTCGCGACCTCGAACGGCGAGACATGCGCGTACGCTGACCGGTGGGTGACGAGATATGCGAAGAGGCTCCCCACCAGCACATACTTGGTCAGGACCACCCTGTAGTGAATCTCGATGCGGCGATTGATCTCGTCGCGAATCGACTTGAAGGCCTCGAGGTTGTAGTCGTCCTTCTTCATGAGGCGCGCAAGTTTACTTAGAAATGGTTACGTTTCTCGCCCTGGCGGGCGCGGCCTTCGGGCCGCGAGATGGCCCTCAGGCCGCAGCCTGCTCCGCCCAGTCGCGGTAGAGCTCGAAGTAGCGGCCCTCCGCCGCGATCAGCTCGTCGTGAGTGCCCTGCTCGGCGATGCGGCCGCCGTCGAGGACGACGATGTGGCCGGCGTGGCGGATGGTGGAGAGGCGGTGGGCGATGACGATCGCGGTGCGGCCGGCGAGCAGGCGGCGCAGGCCCTGCTCGATGCGCGTCTCGGTGTGGATGTCGACGTTCGAGGTCGCCTCGTCGAGCACGAGCAGGCGCGGGTCGGCGATCAGCGCGCGCGCGAACGCGATCAGCTGGCGCTGGCCGGCGGAGAGCTGGGCACCGCGCTCGCCGACCTCGGTGTCGTAGCCGCGCTCGAGCGCCTCGACGAAGACGTCGGCGCCGACGGCGTGCGCCGCGGCGGCGATCTCCTCCGGCGTCGCGCCTGGTCTCCCAAAGGCGATGTTCTCGCCGATCGTGCCGCTGAAGAGGAAGCCCTCCTGCGGGACGATCCCCATCTGCTCGCGCAGCGAGCGGGCCGTCACGTCGCGCAGGTCGTGGCCGTCGACCCGCACGACGCCGGTCGTCGGGTCGTAGAAGCGCGCGACGAGCTTCGCCAGCGTCGACTTGCCCGCGCCCGTCTCGCCGACGAGCGCGACGGTCTGGCCCGGGGGGACGTGCAGGTCGACGTCGCGCAGGGCCCACGCCCCGTTGTCCTCCTCGCCGTAGCGGAAGGAGACGCCCTCGAACGACAGCTCGCCGCGCAGCCTTCCCAGCTCGGTCGCGCCGCGCTTGTCGTTCAGCTCGGGCTCCTCGTCGAGCAGCTCGAAGATCTTGTCGAGCGCCGCCATCCCCGACTGGTAGGTCGTGTAGAGCTGCGAGAGCTGCTGGATCGGGTCGAAGAAGGTGTTGAGGGCGGCCAGGAAGCCGAACACGATGCCGGTCTGGGTGTGGCCGCCGATCGCCTCGATCCCGCCGATCACGAGGATCCCGACGGTCACGAGCGAGGACAGCAGCTCGACGCCGGGGAAGTAGGCGGCGTTGAGGTAGATCGTCGTCATGTTCGCGTCGCGGTTGGCCGTGTTGAGGTCGGCGAAGCGGGCGACGTGGCGCTCCTCCTGGCCGAAGGAGCGCACGACGCGGATGCCCGAGAGCGTCTCCTGCAGGTAGCCGGTGATCGCGGCGATCCGCTCGCGCGTGCGGCGGAAGGCGTCCGCGGAGGCGATCCGGAAGGCGAGCGCCGCGGCCGCCAGCAGCGGGATCACCAGGAACGTGTAGAGCGCCAGCTCGGCGTCCATCGCGACGAGGATCACGACCACGCCGACGAGCGTCAGCGAGGACTGGAACAGCGTCACGATCCCGTCGCTGATGAGCTGGTCGAGCGCCTCGACGTCGTTGGTGATGCGCGAGATCACGACGCCGGCGCGCACGCGCGAGTAGAAGCCGAGCGAGAGCGACTGCAGGTGCTGGAAGAGCTGCACGCGCAGGTCCTGCAGCGCGCGCTGGCCGACCCAGCCGGTCAGGTAGGTCTGCGCCGCCGAGGCGCCCCAGGCGACGAGCGCCGCAACCAGGAAGACGAGCACGATGCGGTTCAGCGCCGCCCCGTCGTGCTGCTCGATCCCCTTGTCGATCGCCATCGAGGCCAGCGGGATCGGGGCGAGCGTCGCGCCCGTGGCGAGCGTGAGCGTCAGGAACATCAGCCCGACGCGCGCACGGTAGGGACGCAGCAGCTCGATCAGGCCGCGCACCTTGCGTCCGCGCCCGCTGGTCTGGCGCAGGCGGCGGCGCAGCTCCGCGAGGCGGTCCTGCTCGCGCCCCGCCGTCGTCATCGAGCCGACGGCGCCGCTGCCGAGCGCGTCGACGCCCTCCTCGCGGCGCGCCGGCCGGCTCAGGCTCGTGTCCGCGCGGGTGGTCGCGGCGGCTGCGGGCCGTGGAGCGCGACCGTTGCCGTTCGCGTTCCCGTTGTACTCGCCCGCCACCACCGGCTCCAGCGGCTTGCGCGTGAGGAAGACCTGGTCGGGCAGACCCTTCTCGACGATCTCGCGGTAGAGCCCGTCGTGGGCGAGCAGCTCCTCGTGCGTGCCCTGCGCGGCGATCTCGCCGCCCTCGAGCACGACGATCTCGTCGGCGAGCGCGATCGTAGAGAGGCGATGCGCGATGACGAACGTCGTGCGGCCCTCCATCACCTCCCCGAGCGCCTGCTTGATCTCCTGCTCGGTCGAGGCGTCGACGGAGGACGTCGCGTCGTCGAGCACGAGGATCCGAGGGTTGGCGAGCAGCGCGCGGGCGATCGCGATCCGCTGGCGCTGGCCGCCGGAGAGTGTGAGGCCGCGCTCGCCGATCAGCGTGTCGTAGCCGTCGGGCAGCTCGCGCACGAAGCCGTCTGCGTGCGCGCGGCGCGCGGCCAGCTCGACCTCCTCGCGCGAGGCGTCCGCCCGCGCATAGGCGATGTTGTCGTGGACGGTCGCAGAGAAGAGGAACGGGTCGTCGGTCACGACGGCGACCTCGCGTCGCAGCGAGTGGGGATCGACCTCGCGCACGTCGACGCCGTCGATCAGCACCGCGCCCTCGGTCGCGTCGTAGAGGCGCGGCAGCAGCGAGACGAGCGACGTCTTGCCCGAGCCGGTGCCGCCGACGAGCGCGACGGTGCTGCCCGCCTCGACCGTCAGGTCGACGTCGTGCAGCGCCGGGCGCGTGGAGCCCTCGAACGTGAGCGAGGCGCCGCGCAGCTCGACGCGCCCGCTGCCGGCCGGCAGCGGCGGCGCGTCGGCCGGCGAGACGATCTCCGGCTGGCGGTCGAGCAGCTGGAAGATGCGCGCGCCCGAAGCGGTCGCACGCTGGGCCGAGTTGAGCATGTAGCCGAACGTCCGCATCGGACCGGTCAGCATCAGCACGTAGAGGTAGAAGGTGGTGTACGTCTTCAGCGCGACGCTGCCGCCGATCGCGAGGTGCCCGCCGACGAGCAGGATCGCCCCGAGCCCGAGGTAGGGCAGGAAGCCGATCAGCGGCGCGTAGAGCGCCTGCAGGCGCGTCGTGTAGATCGCCTGGTCGAAGACGCGGTCGGTCTGGTGGCGGAAGCGGTCGAGCTGGAGCTGCTCGCGCGCGAACGCCTTCACGACGCGCACGCCGGAGACGTTCTCCTGCGCGACGGCGGTCAACTCGGCGATCCGCTGCTGGACCTCCTGCGTCGCCGGGCGCGAGCGGCGGCCGTAGCGGAAGGCGACGACGACGACGAACGGCACCGGCGCGAGCGCGATCGCCGCCAGCGGCAGGGAGAGGATCAGCATCGCGATCGCCGCGAGCACGATCGTGAAGAACGACTGCCCGATGAACACGAGCCCGTAGCCGAGGAAGAAGCGAACGGCCTGCAGGTCGACGGTCACGCGCGACATCAGCTGCCCGGTCTGCTGGCGGTCGAAGAAGCCCAGCTCGAGCGACTGCAGGTGGCCGTAGAGGCGCGCGCGCAGGTCGTACTCGACCGCGAGCGAGACGCGCCCGGCCACGAGGCGGCGCCCGACGCTGAGGCCGAGCCGCGCGAGCCCCGCGACCGCGATCGCGATCGCCGCGAGCACGAGCGCGTGGCGGTCGTGGTCGCGGATCGCACCGAAGCCGAGGCCCGTGAGCCACGGCATCACGACGCCCGCGCCCATCGCCGCCGCGGCGAACAGGAACGAGACGATCACGCCCTTGCGATGGGGGCGCAGGAAGCCGAGCAGGCGCAGAAACGTCTTCATGCTTCAAAAAGTATAGTGAGACCCCATGAGCCAGCCGCCGCCCGCCGGCCTTTGCGACCGCTGCCGCCACCAGCAGCTCGTCCCCAACACCCGCGGCTCGGTCTTCTCGCTCTGCCGCCGCTCGAAGACGGACCCCTCCTTCCCGCGCTACCCGCGGCTGCCGGTGCTGGAGTGCCGCGGGTACGAGCCGCCGGAGGGCGAGGAGGCGCCCGTCAGTCGACGTTGATCGCGACGTACTTCGTCGAGAGGTACTCGTCGATGCCCTCGACGCCGCCCTCGCGGCCGAAGCCGGACTGCTTGACGCCGCCGAAGGGTGCGGCGGCGTTGGAGACGATGCCCTGGTTGAGGCCGACCATGCCGGTCTCGAGCGCCTCGATCACGCGCAGCGAGCGCTTGAGGTTGCTGGTGAAGACGTAGGCGACGAGGCCGTACTCGGTGCGGTTGGCGGCGTCGATCGCCTCCTGCTCGGTCGCGAACGTCGTGACCGGGGCGACCGGGCCGAAGATCTCCTCCGCCAGCAGCCGCGCGTCGGCGGGCACGTCGCCGAGCACGGTGGGGGCGAAGAAGTGGCCGGGGCCCTCGCCGTCGCGCCCGCCGACGACGCAGGTGGCGCCCTTGCCGACGGCGTCGTCGACCAGCTCGCGCACCTTGGTGCGCTGGTCGTCGTCGACCAGCGGTCCGACCTGGACGCCGTCCTCGACGCCGCGTCCGAGCTTGAGCGCGCCCATCCGCTCCGCGAGCTTCGCCGTGAACCGCTCCGCGACGGATGCGTGGACGTGGAAGCGGTTCGCCGACGTGCACGCCTCGCCGATGTTGCGCATCTTCGCGACCATCGCGCCCTCGACGGCGGCGTCGAGGTCGGCGTCCTCGAAGACGAGGAAGGGGGCGTTGCCGCCGAGCTCCATCGAGACGCGCAGGACGTTCTCGGCCGCCGCGGCGATCAGCGTGCGGCCGACCTCCGTCGAGCCGGTGAAGGAGAGCTTGCGCAGTCGCGGGTCGGCGATCAGCGGGCCGGTCGTCTTGCCGGCGGACGTCGCCGTGACGACGTTCAGCACGCCGCCGGGGAGCCCGGCCTCTTCGAGGATCTGCGCGAGGGCGAGCATCGAGAGCGGCGTCAGCTTCGCCGGCTTGACGACCATCGTGCAGCCGGCTGCGATCGCGGGCCCGATCTTGCGCGTGCCCATCGCCAGCGGGAAGTTCCACGGCGTGATGAGCAGGCACGGGCCGACGGGCTGGCGCATCGTCAGCATCCGCCCGGCGCCGTTGGTCGCGGTCGCGAAGCGGCCGTCGATCCGCACGGCCTCCTCGGAGAACCAGCGCAGGAAGTCGGCGGCGTAGAGCACCTCGGCCTTCGACTCGGCCAGCGGCTTGCCCATCTCGAGCGTCATCAGCAGCGCCAGCTCGTCCGCGCGTGCGACGATCGCCTCATAGGCCCGGCGCAGGATCTCGCCGCGCTCGCGCGGCGCGACCGCCGCCCAGACCGACTGCATCGCCACGGCTGCGTCCAGCGCGGCCATCGCGTCCTCGGGGGACGCGTCCGCGACCTCGCACAGCGGCTCGCCGGTGGAGGGATCCTCGACGGCGAGCGTCCTGCCGCCGGTCGCCTCGCGCCACTCGCCGCCGACGAGCAGGCCCTTCGGCACGCGCGCGACGACGTCCTGCTCCTGGGTGGGGGTGATCGTGCTCATGCCTGCACGCTACCGCGCCGCGAGGGTTTCGAACCCTCGCGGCTGGGTCGCGCATGGCTCAGATCAGAATCTGATCAGCGGGAACTCGATTTCGGCGATCGAGTGCTGGCCTCTCTGACTCGGGTGGAAGAAGTCGTTCGTCCCGACCTCTCTCGATTCGAATCTGTAGTTGTAGCCGGTGTTTCTGTCCCACTGGCAGTTCGCATACGTCGCGCAGACTCTTTCGAGGGCGCTGTTGAATTCGACCTCGCGTCTCTGGACGCGCAGGCGGCGTTCTTCGTCTTCTCTCGAGAGCGAGGTCGCGTTTCTGAGCATCGACTGGCAGATGGAAAGTCTTCTCCAGGTTTCCGTCGCCGATCTGTTCGTGTGCAGTATTTCCCACAGCGTGTAGATGCTCGGGATCGAGCCGACCGCCACTCTCGCGGCGGGCAGTCTTTCTCTCAGTTCTCTGATCGCTCTTTCGAATTCTCTTTCGAAGCTCGCGACCGACGTCATCGTTTCCTCGCTGCTCGTGCAGACGTCGTTGGCGCCCATCTCGATCACGACGAATTCGACTCTCTGTTCGATCGCTCTCGTCACCTGTTCGGGCAGGTTGCTCATTCTCGCGCCCGATCTGGCGTCGTTGTTCGCGTGGCCGGTGATCCCTTCGTTCACGGCTCTGATGCGCAGGTAGAAGCTGTTCACCGCCGCTTCGGTCCCGGTCGCCCAGGAGTTCTGCGGGCAGTCGGTGAACGGGAACGGGCACGTGTTGAACGCGCGCGTGATCGAGTCTCCGGTCGCCGCGATCGAGTTCGGATAGACGACGGCCGTCGCCGCGGGTGCGGCGAGCGCGAGACAGCAGATCGCCGTTGCGGTCGCGACGGCGAGCCGGCGGATGCCGGTCATGATGAATCCCCCTTTGTCGTGTGCCGGCGGCCCCCTGCCGGCCGGCTCGACGCTCAGGATGACGGAGCGACGAGCCGGCGGTCAACTAGGGGGTGTCAGGCGGCAGCGGAGGCGCGCGCCGGCTCGAGCGCGATCGCGAGCACCTCGTCGACGGTCATCGCGAGGTGGAACGTCATCTGCTCGCGCACCTCGGCGGGGACGTCGTCGAGGTCGCCCCTGTTGCGCTCGGGCAGGATCACGTCGGTGAGGCCGGCGGCATGGGCGGCAAGCACCTTCTGCTTGACGCCGCCGATCGGCAGCACGCGGCCCTGCAGCGTGACCTCGCCGGTCATGCCGACGGTGTGCTTGACCGGACGGCCGGACAGCAGCGAGGAGAGCGCCGTGACCATAGTGACGCCGGCGCTCGGGCCGTCCTTCGGGATCGCCCCGGCAGGCACGTGGACGTGGAACTCCGCATCCTGGAGCGCAGCGGGCTCGATCCCGATCTCCTCGGCGTGTCCGCGCACGTAGGAGAGCGCGATCCGCGCCGACTCCTTCATCACGTCGCCGAGCTGGCCGGTGAGCACGAGGCCGTCCTTGCCCTTGCCGGGCATCCGCACCGCCTCCACGAACAGCACGTCGCCGCCGGCGCCGGTCACGGCCAGGCCGGTCGCGACGCCCGGCGTCGCCGTGCGGATCGCGGCCTCCTGGAAGTGCTTCTGGCGCCCGAGCGCGTCGCGCACCGCGGGCAGGTCGACGGTCACCGGCGCGCTCGCTCCGCCCGAGGCGATCTGCGTCGCGGTCTTGCGCAGCAGCGTGCCGAGCTCGCGCTCGAGCTGGCGCACGCCGGCCTCGCGCGTGTACTCGGTGACGACCGTGCGCAGCAGCTCGTCGGAGATCTCGACCTCCTCGGGCCGCAGGCCGTTGCGCTCCAGCTGGCGCTTCCACAGGTACCCGCGCGCGATCGCGACCTTCTCCGCGGTCGTGTAGCCGTCGAAGCGGATCACCTCCATGCGGTCCAGCAGCGGGCCGGGGATCGTGTCCGCGACGTTCGCGGTCGCGAGGAACAGCACGCCGGAGAGGTCCAGCTCCACGTCGAGGTAGTGGTCGCGGAACGAGTGGTTCTGCGCCGGGTCGAGCACCTCGAGCAACGCTGCGCTCGGGTCCCCGCGCCAGTCGGCGCCGACCTTGTCGACCTCGTCGAGCATGATCACCGGGTTCATCGTCCCGGCGTCGCGCAGGGCGCGCACGAGTCGTCCCGGCAGCGCGCCGATGTACGTGCGGCGGTGCCCGCGGATCTCGGCCTCGTCGCGCACGCCGCCGAGCGACATGCGCACGAACTCGCGCCCGGTCGCGCGGGCGATCGACTCGCCGATCGACGTCTTGCCGGTGCCGGGCGGACCGATCAGGGTCAGGATCGCGCCCGACTTCTTGTCGGCCTCGATCCCACGGTCCTCGCGCAGCTTGCGCACCGCGATGTACTCGGTGATGCGCTCCTTGACGTCGTCGAGGCCGGCGTGGTCGGCGTCGAGGACCTCCCGCGCGTGCACGGGGTCGAGGCGCTCCTCGGAGCGCTTGGACCACGGCACGGCGATCAGCCAGTCGAGGTAGGTGCGGATCATCGACGCCTCGCCCGACTGCTCGCCCATCCGCTCGAGCCGGCCCAGCTCCTTCTCGGCCTGCTCGCGCACGTCGTCGGGCATGCCGGCCTCGGCGATCTTGGTGCGGTACTCCTCCACGACGGAGGCGTCGTCCTCGCCGAGCTCCTTCTGGATCGACTCCATCTGCTTGCGCAGGAAGTACTCGCGCTGCTGCTTGTCCGCGCCCGACTGCACGTCGTCGCGGATGCGCTGGCGCACCTGCAGCTCGGCGAGCCGCTCGCGCTGGAGGCTCAGCGCGAGCTCCAGACGCGCGGTCACGTCGAGCGTCTCCAGCAGCTCGACCTTCTGGGCGAAGCTGAGGTCGGGGGAGTAGCCGGCGGTGTCGGCGAGCGTGCCGGGCTCGGTGATCGCGCGCACGAACGCCTGGATGCGGCCGTCGTCGCCGCGCAGCTCGAGCAGCTCCTCGACGACGGCGCGGTACTCGCGCTCGAGCTCGCGCGTGCGGCCGTCGACGGGCACGTCGTCGGGATGGTCCTCGACCTCGACGTAGAGCTTGCCGTCGGGCGCAGTGGTGGCGGCGCCCGCGACGCCGCGGTGCAGGCCGGCGAGCATCACGGCGTGCCCGCCGCCGGGCAGGCGCACGCGCTCGCCGACGTCGGCGACGGTGCCGACGCTCGCGAAGGCGCTCTCGTGGCGGGGGATCAGCAGGACGCGCTCCTCGTCGCCGACGTCGACGGTGAGCGTCAGCGTCATCGTCGGAAAGACGACGGCGTCCTCGAGTGGAACAAGCAGCAGTCGGCTCATGGTGGCGTTCGCTTCCTTAGGACTTACGTTGTGTAAGCAGTATAGCGCGATGGCAGGAGATCTCAGTCTAGCCGACTCAGGTTTGCGATTTCGCCGGTTCGCGCCGGCGATCTGCGAAGATGGCGCGATGAGCGATCGCGATCAGGTCACATCCGCTCCCGAGGACGAGCCGCACGACGTGCTCGCGGCCGAGGAGTTCGCGATGCCGGCCTCGGAAGCGCGCGCGGATCGGCGTCCGATCGTGCTCCCCGAGAACCCGGCGGGAGACGACGACGTCCCGCACGACATCCTCGCGGCCGAGGAGTTCCCGATGCCCGCGCCGCCGCGCCGCCCGCGTCCTCCGCGCTGAGCGCGCCTGACGGACCGCTGCGCGGCGTGTTGACAGCGCACGCGGGCCGCTCTACGTTCATCGCGTCCACGAAAGGGGGTGAGTGGGCCCAGGGGCCGGCCTGTCAGGAGGCGCGAGCGGCTCGCGCTCGCGTTGCTATGACGAGCAACGGGAGGTCGATCACATGAACGCGACACTTCGCCGGCTGCTGCATGCGACAGGCATGGCGGCGGTCGCGCTGGCGCTCCTTGCGAGCGTCGCCGCGGGGAGCGCATCGCTGGGCATCGAACCGGCCGGTTCGTTCACCGCGACCAGTGAAGGCAGAGTCACATTCCAGGACAGAGGAGGTGCCTTCAGAGTCAGCTGCAACATGACGCTCACCGGGATCCTCGGGATCGGGGTCAACAAGGAAGCCGCGAGATCGCTAGTGGAAGGACCTGTCGCCAAGGTCAAGACGGCCACGTTGGGTTCGTGTACGGAAACGCTCGGCGGCGCGGCGGAAGGGAGATTCCTACTCGAAGCGGAAGAACCGTACCAACTCCGCTACGACTCGTTCCTAGGAACGCTACCCAACATAACTGGCGTCCTACTCACGACGCTAGGGGTGAAGCTCGAACTCGGCAGCAGATCGCTCGGCATAAGATGCCTATTCGAAGGTGAAATTGGCTTTCTAGTGAGAGTGGAAGCCGGCAGAATGAGCAGATTCACGTACCTAGAATCGGTCACGAGACTGATCTCGGGAAGCGAATCCTGTCCGAGAGAAGGAGCGATCAGAGGGACGATGAGATTGGCGACGGCGCAGACGATCACCCTACAAGCAGGAAGAATAAGACCAGGTGTGGTGACTGCGAGTCCCGAACCGATGAGAATAACGAGAAATCAGAACGAACAGTTTCTGATGTTGACGAACTCGGGCGGCCCGCAGCTTCTCATCAGAAGAGTTCAGCCGGAAGAGAGAGAAGGGCATGTCTTCACCATACTGGAAAACGCATGCCTCTTCGGCCGGTGGCTGCTCAATGGAGAGAGATGCTCGGTCTTGGTGAGAAAGGAAAGAGTACCCGCGGAAGGGCAGATAGTCATAGAATATAAATTCAGTGGAGTCGTAGCCGCTGAAAAAAGAGTGAGATACGACGCGGAACTCTGACGCGCGCAGGGCGTAGCTCGGGCGGCGGGCGGTTGGCCCGCCGCCCTATGGGCGCGGGGCGCCGTGCCTGCGGCGCCCCGCGCGACCTGAGCTGCGCTCGGCGGCGCGCGGAGCGGGAGCGGCGATCCGCTCCATGCTCCAGCGCGACCCGGGCGCGCCGAGATCGCGGTGGCGCAACAGCACGTAGCGGCGTATGGGAGATGCGTTCTGCATGTCCGACATGATCGGCCGTGACGGGCCCGAGCGCCTCGGCCGCGGGGCGAAGCTTCGGGCGGGGCGCTGCTCCATCTGGCGGGTGGACGCATGGACTGCGGTCACAGCGGGCATGGTGGGAGCGTCCAACCAGAGGAGGGACCGCATGGTTGCCTTGATCGTCCTGTTGCTGTTGCTTGCCGTGCTCGGCGGGCTCGGATTCGCCGCGCACGTGCTCTGGTACATCCTGATTGCGGCCGTGATCCTGTGGCTGATCGGCTTCTTCCTGGGTGGAGCTGCGGACGGCGGCCGTCGCGGCTGGTACCGCTGGTAGCTGCCACCGGCCCGTAGGGGACCCGCGATCGCGGGGGGCGCCCGGCCGGACGCCTCCCGCGGTGGCGTGGTCCACCGCGGCCTGCGCTTGACGTCGTCAGAGCTGAAGCAGGTGCGCGTCGTCGATCCCGGCGGGGCGGGAGCGGATGAGCGCCTCGAAGACGGCGACCGCCGCCGGGTCGAACTGCGTGCCGGCGCAGCGGCGCAGCTCGGCGATCGCGTCCTCGAGGTCGAGCGTGCGCTGGTACGGGCGCGGGCTCGTCATCGCATGGAAGGCGTCGCAGACGCTCACGATCCGCGCGCCGAGCGGGATCCGTTCGCCCGCGAGGCCGTCGGGGTAGCCGGTGCCGTCCCAGCGCTCGTGGCTCGCGCGCACGATCGCCGCGACCGGGCGCATCGCCGGCGCGGTGGCGAGAATGCGATCGCCGATGATCGTGTGCTGGCGCATCAGCTCCCATTCGTCCGCGTCGAGCGGGCCGGGCTTGTGCAGGATCTCGTCCGGGATCGCGAGCTTGCCGATGTCATGCAGCTCCGCGGCCCGTGCGACCTCGTCGAGCTGCTCGGCGCTCAGGTTCATCCCGCGCCCGACGGCGATCGCGAGCGAGGCGACCCCATGCAGGTGGACGTGCAGCTCCGGCTCGCGCTCGCGCAGCACCTGCAGCAGCACGTCGCGCGTCTGGCGGCGGCTGGAGGTGCGCGTCTGGTCCTTGGCCGCATACATGCGCTGGTCGGCGAGCTGGAGCGCGTGCGTCGCGGTCTTCGCCTCGTCGGGGATCGTGACGGCGCCGAGCGAGGCGCCGACGCGGAAGCCCTCGCCCTGCTCGCACAGCGCCGCGGCGAACGTCTCGAGCAGCGGCTCGCCGACGACGCGGCCCTCCAGCAGGACGCAGAACTCGTCGCCGCCGAGGCGGTAGGCGGTGCCGCGCTCGCCGACGGCGGCGGCGAGGCGCGTCGCGAGCCGGTCGAGCAGCGTGTCGCCGGCCGCGTGCCCGAAGGTGTCGTTGTAGCCCTTGAAGCCGTCGAGGTCGAAGAAGGCGAACGTCGCCGCGCGTCCGCGGGCGGCCTGGACGACGGCGCGCTCGAGGTCGTCCATCAGCTGACGGCGGTTCGGCAGGCCGGTGAGCCCGTCGGTGAGCGCCTCGCGGCGCGTGACCTGCAGCAGCCGCACGTTCTCGCGGAAGGTGATGCCGGCGCGCAGGATCGCGACGATCAGCGACGCGATCGCGAGCCCGGCGGCGACGTCGGAGACGTGCGCGAACTGGCCGTAGGCGAGCAGCGCGAGCGCGATCGCGGCGAACGCGGTGGGGAACGCGAACGTCTGGCGGCCGTAGCGGTGCGTCTGCACCAACGGCCGTGCCGGCTGCCACGCCGCCCAGCCGCAGCACAGCAGCGCCGCCGGCCACAGCGCGTCCACGATCGAGCCGTCGCTGAAGCTGCCGAGCGCGTCCTGGTAGAGGTAGATCGTGTCGGCGACGGCGGTGAGCGCGAAGCCGCCGCCGAGCAGCGCCCAGGCGCGGCCGGGACGCCAGGCCTGCGTCGCGACGGCCATCAGCACGAAGCCGACGAGCACGAGGTCGCCGATCGGGTAGGCGAGGTTGACAACCGTCTGCGAGGAGCCGCCGTGCGTCGCGTGCACGATCGGGTTGAACACGAGCGCGACGGTGATCGCCGCCGTCGCGAGCGCGGCGAGCAGCCCGTCGACCCACATGCGCGCGGCCGTGCGCTCGCGGCCGTCGGCGAGCAGCAGCGCCAGCCCGCCGCAGCAGAAGGGGAAGAACAGCAGATAGAGCGCGTCGGCGGCCGACGGGTAGCTGGTCGGCTGGCTGAGGATCCAGAGGACGTCGCCGGCCGTCCAGCATGCGAGCGAGACGGCGATCGCGGTCCAGGCGGCCCGATGCCTGCGCACCGCGACCGCGCGCCACGCGCACGCCGCGGTGCCGGCCAGCTCGAGCGCGATGTAGTACGGGTCGGCGAAGAAGTCGTCGACGGAGTCCCCGCCGAAGCCGGTCAGCGCGTGCGCGAACAGCACGCCGAGCGCGCCGATCGTGACGGCGAAGGCGAGCCTTCGCGCGAGCTTCGCTGTCGATGTCACCTGCGGGCGGATCCTTTCGCGTCCTCTCGCCCCTATCGGTCGTTCGTGCGCTCGCCTTGAAGGTCGGGACGGGTCGCGTTCGGCACGACGGTCACGACCACGCGGCCGCCGTGCAGCGTCTGCGTCGTCGTGCGGCGGGCGGTGGCCGCCCAGGCGTCCTCGTCGGTCCCGGGATGCGGCAGGTAGCGAGGGAAGCGCGAGGAGCAGACGGCGATGCGCAGGCGATGGCCGGGGAGCACGCGGTAGCCGGTGTCGCTCAGCTCGACCTCGATCTCCGCGCGGCGTGGCCGCGCGGGGCCGAGGGCGACGCCCTCCAGCAGCAGCAGCGCACGCCCGTCGGGCGCCACGTCGCAGAGCGTCACGATCACGTGCGCCGCGGGCGCGGCCGACTCGAAGTCGAGCTGCGCCGTGACCGGGCCGGCGAGCGAGAGCGCCGTCTCCAGCGGCTCGCTCGTGAACGTCGCGACGTCCTCGCGCGCGTGCACGCTCTCCTCTGAGATCGGGGTGCCCATGATCTGCCAGTCGTTCTCGACGAGCGAGGGCACGGGATGCAGCGGATCGTGGAGCCAGGTGCACGACGCCGTCGGCTCGCCGGCCGCGGTCGTGAGGCGGCCGCCCTGCGCGTCGCGGCACGCCTGGCCCCCGCGCGCGAGGTGCAGCGCGCGCGGCTCGGCGCCCGGCGGAGGCCAGCGGTCGGCCGCGTGCCAGAGGCCGTTGGCGAGCTGGTAGGAGACGCGCGGCAGCTCGGGCACGTCGCGGCCGAGCAGGTGGCGGTCGTAGAGCTGGATCGGCGCGCGCAGCAGCCGCGGCAGGAGGCGCTCGAGCGCCTCGTCGTCCTCGAGGTAGTCCTCGACCGGCAGGTCCCACGGGCGGTGCTCGAAGTCGTAGTGGTCGATCGCGCCCAGCATCAGGTGCTGCTGCGCGGCGGCGGGCGCGCGGCTCGAGACGACGGCCCAGTCGCGCAGCTGCCACGGCTTGTCGAGGTCCCACCAGCCGCCGACGTGCAGCGCGGGGATCGACAGCCGCGCGGTCGGCTCCCCGCCCGGGTAGATCCGCTCGGTGATCGAGCCGTCGCGGCAGCTCTCGAGCAGCTCCAGGAACATCCGCCGGCCGTGCTCGAGGCCCACCGGCACGAAGTCGTCCATGTGGATGACGGGCGAGGTCGGCGCGGGCAGGTCGACGTTCTCCGCCAGCGACCAGACGTCGGGGACCCACTGCAGGAAGCTGAGCCGCGAGACGGCGGCGCCGAAGTACTCGGCGATGCGAGACGTCGTCACGCGCGGGACGATCGCGCGCAGCGCGGGATGCCCCGAGGCGGCGGCCGACCATTGCGTGCAGCCGTAGTAGGAGTCCCCGTACATGCCGACCGCGCCGCTGCACCAGGTCTGCCTGGTCAGCCACTCGAGCGTGTCGTAGCCGTCGTCGGCCTCGGTGAGGAACGGCGTCGGCTCGCCCTCGGAGCTGTACTTGCCGCGGACGTCCTGGGTCACGACGGCGTAGCCGTGCTCGCCCAGGTAGCGCGCGATCGGACCGAGGAACGACGCGCGGTTGAGGCGATCGTATGGCAGGCGGATCAAGATCGCGGGCACGCGTCCGCGCAGCGGCTCGGGCAGGTAGACGCCCGTCGAGAGGCGCACGCCGTCGCGCATCGGGACCATCGCCTCCTCGGCGAGCGGATCCGCTGCAGCGCGCGGCTGGGCGCGGGCCCTCCACCATTGCGTCGCGCCACCCGGTTCGCTCATCGAAACGCGAGTCTGACGCCGGCCGCCGGCCGCGGCATCGTGCAGGCGCACCGTGGTGCGAGCCTGCTCTTCACCGCCGCGACCAACGGCTGGGCTCGGCGTTTGCGAGGATGCGCGCGTGGCCGACGCCGACGCGCATCTCTTCTCGCCGCTGCGCGTGCGCGGGGTCGAGCTGCGCAGCCGGATCGCCGTCTCGCCGATGTGCGAGTACTCCTCCGAGGACGGCTTCGCGAACGACTGGCACCTCGTGCACCTCGGCAGTCGCGCGGTCGGCGGGGCGGCGCTCGTGATGACCGAGGCGGCGGCCGTGACGGCGGTGGGGCGGATCTCGCCGCAGGACCTCGGCATCTGGAAGGACGAGCACGTGCCGATGCTCGCGCGCGCCGCGGAGTTCGTCGCCGCGCACGGCGCGGTGCCCGGCATCCAGCTCGCGCATGCCGGCCGCAAGGCCTCGACCGCACGCCCGTGGGAGGATCGCGCGCCCGTCCCACCCGAGCGCGGCGGCTGGCAGCCGGTGGGTGCCAGCGCGATTCCGTACGACGACGGCTGGCTCGTGCCGCGCGAGCTCAGCGCGGAGGAGGTCGAGCAGGTGCCGGCTGCGTTCGCCGCCGCGGCGCGCCGTGCGCTGGCCGCCGGCTTCCGCTGGATCGAGCTGCATGCGGCGCACGGCTACCTGCTGCACTCCTTTCTCTCGCCGCTCTCGAACATGCGCGCCGACGCGTGGGGCGGCTCGTGGGAGGCGCGCGCGAAGCTCGTGCTCGACACCGTGCGCGCGCTGCGCGCGGAGGCGGGGGAGGACGTCCCGCTCGCGGTGCGCCTCTCCGCGACGGACTGGGTGCCCGGCGGCTGGGGCGAGACGGACACGGTGCGGCTCGCGCCGCTGCTCGGCGCGGCCGGCGCCGACCTCGTCGACTGCAGCTCGGGCGGGCTCTCGCCGGCGCAGCAGGTGGCGCTCGGGCCCGGGTATCAGGTCCCCTTCGCCGAGGCGGTGCGGCGCGAGACCGGCATGCTGACGGGCGCCGTCGGGTTGATCACGGAGCCCGAGCAGGCGGACGAGATCGTCCGCAGCGGTCGCGCCGATCTCGTCCTGCTCGGCCGCGGGCTGCTGCGTGATCCGTACTGGCCGCTGCACGCGGCGCGGGCGCTGGGGCGGGAGGCACCTGTGCCGATCCAGTACGTGAGGGCGTTTCGATAGCTGAACCGAACGTCATCATGTACACTTGTACGGTATGACAGACACTATGAGATCGCGCGAGTGGGATGCGCGCGCCTACAACCAGGTGAACGCTCCGATGAACGAGCGTGGCGACGACGCGGTCGCGCGGCTCGTGCTGCGCGGCGACGAGACCGTGCTCGACGCGGGCTGCGGGACCGGCCGGGTGACCGCGACGCTGCTCGAGCGGCTGCCGCGCGGGCATGCGATCGCGCTCGACGGCTCGACGGCGATGCTGGCCGAGGCGCGCGAGCGCTTCGCCGGGGATCCACGCGTGTCGTTCGTGCACGCCGACCTCGGGCAGCCGCTGCCGCTCGCCGAGCGCGTCGACGCGGTCGTCTCGACCTCGACGCTGCACTGGGTCCGCGACCACGACTCGCTCTGGCGCCACCTCGCAGCGGTGTTGAAGCCGGGCGGCCAGCTCGTCGTCGACTGCGGCGGCGCCGGGAACATCGCGGCGGTGCTGGAGATCCTCGAGCAGCTCGGCCATCCCGACCATCCGTGGACCTACGCCGGCGCGGAGGAGACCGAGCGTCGCCTCGCCGCGGCCGGGTTCGCCGAGGCGGAGGTGCGGCTCGTGCCGCGCGTCTCGCGGATGGAGCCCGACGAGCTGGAGCGCTTCCTCACGACCGTCGTGCTGCGCGCGCACGTCGACGCGCTCGGGCCCGAGGCCGGCGGCGCGCTCGTGCGCGACGTGGCGGCGCGGCTGCCGGACGGGGAGCTGGACTGGATGCGGCTGGAGATCGTGGCGCGGCACTGACATCTTGATGCATCACATGTATGCTTTGATGCATGCGCACCACGATCAGCATCGATGACGACGTCATCCGCAGCGCGAAGCTGCGCGCCACGGAAGAGGGAAAAACGCTTGGGCAGCTTGTGACGGAGGCGCTGCGCGAGCGCGTCGGACGACGTCCGCGCACCAGCCGCGAGCGCTACGAGCCGGTGACGTTCGGTGAGGGCGGCGTGCTTCCCGGCGTCGATCTCACGAACAACGCCGCCGTCCGCGACCTCATGGACGAGATTTGATTCTGCCCGACGTGAACGTGCTCGTGCTGGCACATCGCTCGGACCAGCGCGACCACGACCCGGTTCGTGCCTGGCTCGTTGACGAAGTGAATTCCGAGCGCCCTTTCGCGCTCGCCGACATGGCAGTCGCGGGGTTCCTGCGCGTTGTGACCAACCCGCGGATCTTCCGGGTTCCGACGGATCTCGACGAGGCTCTGGCGTTCGTGGATGGTCTGGTCGACCAGCCGACCTGTGTCCCGGTCTCCGCGGGAGAGCGTCACTGGACGATCTTCCGCGAGGTGCTCGACGGGGCTGACGCACGCGGCAATCTCGTGCCGGACGCATACCTCGCGGCGATCGCCGTTGAGAACGGGGCGACGATCGCCACCCGCGACCGTGGCTTCGCCCGATTCCCCGGGGTCCGGTGGCTGGATCCGCTCGACGAGCGTCGCTCCGGCTGAGCCGTACTACCCGTCGACCAGCAGCCCGCGCATCGGCCCGACGAGGCGCTTCGTGCGTCGTGAGACGGCTGGCAGCCGCATCAGCCGGTGGGTCGGCTCGAGCTGTTGGTCGCGCCGTCGCAGCTGCTCCTCGGCGATCGGGCGCCAGAGGCGGTCGATCACCTCGGTGGGGTCGCCGTCGACCTCGGCGAGCGGCAGCTCCAGGTGCTCGCACCAGAGCTCCAGCCGCGTCTGACGGGCGAGCGCGGCGTCGGTCGTCGCGACGTTGACCTCGGTGTCGTTGAAGAGGGAGTGCTCGTTGAGGTTCGCCGAGCCGACGGTGAGCCAGCGGTCGTCGACGATCCCGACCTTCGCGTGGACGTACAGGGCGTGGGTCTGCGCACCGCTGCGGCAGCGGATCGTCGCCGCCAGCAGGCGCCCGCCGTCGCCCGCCGCCTCGACGAGCCGCCCGAGCTGGCCGCGCGTCGTGTCGGCGCCGTTGTTCGGATGCGCGGGCAGCAGCAGGACGATCCGGAACGCGTCGCTCGGCGGGTCGCGCAGCTTCGCAGCCAGCAGCTCGGCGATCTCCGTCGACCACAGGAACTGGTTCTCCAGGTAGATCAGGCGCTGCGCGGAGCGGAGCGCGCGCATGTACGCATCGAAGATGCGGAAGTCGCCGCGCGGGACGAAGCCGTAGGTCCCGTCGGGGACGGTGCGCAGCAGCTGGACCTCCGTTTCGCCGGCCGGCGGCTGCGTCACGGGGACGGGCAGCGGCTCCTTCCCGACCTCCTGCCAGCGGCTGCGGAAGTGGTCGGCGACGTCGGCCACGACCGGTCCGCGCAGCCGCGTCGCGACGTCGTGCCAGCCGAGGCGGCCGCGGGCGGGATGCTCGCTGGCGTCCCAGCGGTCGCCGGAGAGTGAGGTCAGGTCGATGCCGCCGACGAACGCGACCTCGTCGTCGACGATCACCAGCTTCTCGTGGTGGCAGTGCATCGAGCGCTCGCGCGCATCGAGCACGCAGCGGATCTTTGTTCCGCGCGTGAGCTCGTCGTGGATCGCCTTCACGTCGGAGCGCTTCGGCTCGAAGACCGGCACCGGCGGGCCGGCCCACAGCAGCACGCGCACCTCGACGCGCTCTGCCAGCTCGGCGAGCAGGTCGCGCAGCGTCGTGCGCTCGCCGTCGCGCCGCAGCTCGAAGCCCGGCGTGACGTGCCAGCCGGCGACGTGCACGTGGGAGCGCGCGCCGGCGAGCGCGTCGAAGATCGCGCCGATCGCCCGCTCCCCGTCGATCAGGACCTCGAGCTCGTTGCCCTGCCGCGGCGGCGGATCGCCCGCCGCCCACAGCTCGCCGCCGGCCGGCGGCTCGAAGACGTGCGCGTGGCCGAGCTTCGCGAGCCGGCGGCGATGGTGGGCGCGGATCGCGTGCTCGAGCCGGTCGCCGACTGCGCTGTCGAGGCGCGCGAGGAGGTCGGTCGGCGGCATCCACGGGTCATACCCCGGCGGCGCCGCGGCCGCACCCGCTACACGGCGACCGCCGCGTCGCGCTGCTCGATGCGGGAGCCGCTGCGGCCCTTGACGACGTGCAGGCGCGCGGGGATGCGCTCGCGCAGCCCGGGGACGTGGGAGACGATGCCGACGGCGCGCCCGCCCTCGCGCAGGCCGTCGAGCACGTCGAGCACCTCGTCGAGCGTGTGCTCGTCGAGCGAGCCGAAGCCCTCGTCGACGAACAACGTCTCCAGCCGGCTGCCGCCGGCCTCGGCGGCGACGACGTCGGCGAGCCCGAGCGCGAGCGCGAGGCTGGCGAGGAACGTCTCGCCGCCGGAGAGCGTCTGCGGCGCCCGCTCCCGACCGGTCCAGCCGTCGACGACGAGCAGGTCGAGCCCCGCGCGGCGCTGGCGGCGGGCGCGCTCGTCGGAGTGCAGGAGCCGGTAGCGGCCGTTGGACATGCGCTCGAGCCGGATGCTCGCCGCCGCCGCGACCTCTTCGAGGCGGGCGGCGAGGACGTAGGAGGAGAGCGGCATGTGCAGGCGATTCGCTCCGGAGGAGCCGTCGACGAGGTAGGCGAGCTCGCGGATGCGGCGTTCGCTGTCGGCCGTGGGCGCGAGCACGTCGAGCGCGTCGTCGAGCTCGGCGGCGAGGCGGGTGACGGCTGCGAGGCGCTGCTGGGCGAGCGTGTCGCGGGCGCGTGCGTCCTCGTCCTGCCCGGCGGCTGCGGCCGCGCCGGCTTGGAGGGCGGGGAGGTCGGGCGGGTCGGCTGACGCGGCGGCGGCGAGGGTCGGGTCCTGCGCGAGCGCTCGGCGCTCGGCGAGACCGGCGTCGTAGGCGCGCAGCTGCTGCTCAAGCGCGGCGATCGCTTGCTCGTCGCGGATCGCCCGGCGGGCCGTGGCGAGGTCGGGGAAGCCGGCTCGGGCGGCCGCCTGCTCGGCGGCGGCGGCCGTCTCGCGCGCGCTTGCGGTCTGCTCGGCGGCGTCGGCGGCGAGGCGCAGGGCGGCGGCGTGTTCGGCGACGCTCGCGGCGGAGCCGCGCGCCTGCGCGATGCGGGCGCGGTCGGCTTCGAGGAGGGTCGCGCGCTCGGCGTGGGTGGCGCGGGCGGTGGCGGCCTGCTGCTCGGTGCTGCGGCGCGTCGCCTGGTGCTGCTCGATGGACGTGGCGAGCGCGGCGAGCGCTCCTTCGCTGTCGGCCAAGGTGGCCGCCTGCGCTCTCGTCGTCGCCAGCTCGGCGGCGAGCCGGTCGGCGTCGGCGGTCAGCGCCGCGGCGTCGGCGTCGCCCGCGATCGCGTGCGCGGCTGCGAGCGCGGCCTCGACGTTCGCCGTCTCGCGCTCCGCCGCGGCCCGCTGCTCGGCGCGCGTCGCATGCTCCTCCTGCGCTGCGCGCTCCCGCTCGGCGAGCGGGGCAGCGAGGGGGAGGACTTGCTGCTCGAGATGAGCCGGGGTTGGGTGCTCGACCGCGCCGCAGACGGCGCACGGCTCTCCGGGCCGGAGATCGGCCGCGAGCTCGGCGGCCATGCCGGCGAGTCGGCGCTCGCGCAGGTCGAGCCAGGCGGCGTGGGCCTGTTGCTCTGCGTCGATGGCTTGGCGGAGGCGGTCTTCGGCTTCGGCGCGCTTGGTGGTGAGCGTGTCCCGCTCGGTCGCCTTCGCGGCTCGTTGACGGGCGGCTTCGGCCTCGACCGCGAGTCGCTCCGCTCGGTCGGCGGCTTGCTGCGCGGCGGCGAGGTCGGCAGCGAGGAGGGTGTGCCGCTCCGTGGCGGCTGCGATCGCGCGCGCGGCCGTGTCGGCGGCCTGCTGCGCGACCTCGGCTTCCGCGGCGAGCGCCTGCAGCTCGCCGTCCTGCCGCGCGAGCCGCTCCTCGACCGGCACGAGCGCGTCCAGCGCCCCGGCCCGCTCACGCAGCTCTCCAGCCCGCGACCGAAGCTCCGCAGGCGAACTCTGCAGATCTATGCCGGATATATCGGCAGAAACCTGCAGAGTTCGGTCGAGAAGCGCGGCCACGGGCGCCGCGTGCCGCGCGGCTGCCAGCTCAGCCTCGACCGCGTCGCGCTCCGCCCGCTTCCCCTCCCAAGCCGACAGCTCGCCGACGGCAGCCGCGTGGCGCGAGCGGAGCGCAACCAGCTCCGATCCAGCCGCCAGCGCGCTCTCAGCAGCAACCCGCGCCCGCGCCGCGCCGGCCCGCGCATCGGCGGAGGTCGCGGCCTCCGCCTGTGCCCCGACTCCCAACCGATCAGCCCACACGCGCAGCGACTTGACGTCCTCCTCCCAGCCCTCCTCCGGGGCCTCGGCGGCGGCCTCGGAGAGCCGCGAGACGACGTCCCGCACCTCCTGCAACCCCGCCCGCAGCTCGACCCCCGCCGCCTTGCGCCGCTCGCTCAACCAGCTCTCCACGCGCGCGAAGCGGTCCGTTGCGAACAGCCGCTCCAGCACGGCCTGCCGGCTTGCGCTGTCGGCGCGCAGGAAGGTCGCGAACTCGCCCTGGGGCAGCAGCACGACCTGGCAGAACTGCTCGCAGGACATCCCGAGCAGGTCGGCGAGCTCGGCGTCGGCCTCGTCGCGGCGGGCGGCGAGCGTCGTCCACTCGCCGTCGTGCAGCTCCTGCAGCGTGCAGGCGCCGGCCTCCTCGGTGAAGCCCTCGCCGCGCAGCTTCGGACGCTGCTGCGCAGGACGGCGCACCACCCGCAGCCGCCGCTCGCGCAGCGTCACCTCGAGCTCGACCTCGGTGCGGGTCGCCGGGGCGGCGTGGTCGGAGCGCAGCCGCGCGGCGCTCGCGCGCGCGCCCGGGACGCGACCGTAGAGCGCGAACGCGACCGCGTCGAGGATCGTCGTCTTGCCCGCGCCCGTGTCGCCGTGGAGCAGGAAGATCCCCGCTTCGCTCAGCGCGTCGAAGTCGACCTCCTCGCTGCCGGCGAAGGCCTGGAAGGCGGTGAGGCGCAGGTGGTGCAGGCGCATCCGCGACCCGCCGGGCTAGGCGAGAGCCTCGGCGACGCGGCGCGCGGTGAGCGCGTCGCGCAGCAGCGCCAGCTCGTCTTCGTCGGCGGGCGCGCCGCGCGTGTCGGCGACGAAGCGCTGCACGAGCTCGTCGTCGTCGAGGCCGCGCAGGCGCTGGTAGGAGTCGCCGGGCGCCGGTGATCCGCCTTGCGGCTCGAACGCGAGCGCGACGGCGTGGGGGAAGCGGCGGCGCAGGCGCTCCATCGCGTCGGACGGGCGGACGGGATCGGTGAGCGTCGCCTGCACCCAGGCGGGCTCGTGCTCGGCAAGCCGGGGGTCGGCGAGCAGCGCGTCGAGCGTGCCGCGCAGGGTGGCGAGCGGGCGCGGGACCGGGCAGGGAAGCAGCTCGGCGCTCGGCGCCGCGTCCGCTGCGACCTCGACGACGACGATCGACGTGCGCTGCGCCGCCTCCGAGAAGGAGAGCGCGAGCGGGGAGCCGGCGTAGCGGCCGTTCTCGCCTACCCGCTGCGGGCCGTGGAGATGGCCGAGCGCCAGGTAGTCGGCGCCGGCGAAGGCCGAAGCCGGGACGCTCGCCGCACCGCCGATCGCAAGCTCCCGCTCGCTCTCGCTCGGCTGCGCGCCTGCGACGAAGGCATGGGCCATCACGACGACAGGTCCGGCGTCGCGACTGGCGGCGTCCGTGCGAACGCGCGCCATCGCGGCGCCCAGCGCGGCAGCATGCGAGCGCTCCCCGACGCCGAGCGTCGCGCGCACGAGGTCCGGTTCGAGGTAGGGGATCGGGTAGACGTGCCCGTCCGCGATCGGGATCGGCGTTCCGACCGCGGCGGGGTCGGTGCAGAGATGCAGCCGTGCGCGCGCGAGCATGCGCGCGCCGAAGCCGAGCCGCGCGGCCGAGTCGTGGTTGCCGGAGATGACGAGCGTGGGCGCCAGCTCGCTCAGCCGCGAGAGCGCCTCGTCGGCGAGCCGCACCGCGTCGACGGGCGGCAGCGCGCGGTCGTAGAGGTCGCCCGCGACGAGGATCGCGTCAGGCTCGTGCTCGCGCGCCGCCGCGACGAGGAAGTCGACGAGCGCCGCCTGCGCGGGGAGCAGGTCCTCACCGTGGAAGGCGCGACCGAGATGCCAGTCGGCGGTGTGCAGCAGACGCATGGAGACCACGATTGCGCGCGGGCCGGATGGACCCGCGCGCAACGTGCTCCCGGCGTCGTCAGATGGAAGAGTCGGTCCCCGCCGGCGCGGGCGCGGTGAAGCTGCCCGGGGTCGTTGAGCTTCCGGATCCGCCGCGCTGGCGCAGACGGAAGCCCGTGTGGCGACCGGGTCCGCCGGGCCCGCACGGTCCGCCGAGCATGCCCTTGCCCTGCACGAGGTCGCTGACGTGCTGCTGGAGGTCCTGCTCGATCGCGTCGCGCTGCTTGGCGGTGAGGTCGCCGGCGGCGACCGCCTTGTCGAGCCTGGCCTTCGCGGCGTCGAGGAGCGCCTGTTCGAGGCCGCTGACCGACTTGCCCTGCGCCTTGGCGACGTCGGCGAGCGAGTCGCCGGAGGCGAGGCGCTTGCGCAACGCGGCCGGGGAGAGGCCGAGGTATGTTGCGGCGGCGTCGGGGCCGATTCCGAACGCCATCCCGGGCGGACCCGGGGGTGGGCCACCGAACAGCAGCGGTCCGCCGTCCTGCTGCAGATGCTGCTTCATCGCGTCGGCCTGGGCCTGGGTGAGCCTGCCGTCCTTGACCGCCTGGTCGAGTTGGTCGCTCGCGGCGCCCTTCAGCGCGGCGCGCAGGTCGGTCGGGCTGACGTTGAGCCGCTTCGCCGCGTCGTTGAGGAGCGCGGAGCGCGGGTCGGATCCGCTCGCGGCGGCATACGCGACGCCGCCGCCGGCGACCGCCAGCAGCGCCACGGCGCCCAGCGCGAGCGGCCTTCTCAGCATGCGTTTCACAGGTTCGTACCCCTTCGTGGTCGATGGACAGCCACGAGCATGGGACCAGGTGAGCCTGAGAACGGGCTAGGAATCGACTGGGAGCCTCAGTCCGCGTACGGGGGAGCGAGTCCCGGGAACATCGGGTAGTGGCGCACGTTCGCGGTCGCGAGCTCGGCGCCGTGGACCAGGGCGGTGGCGGCGATGAGGAGATCCGCCACACCGATGCCGCGGTGGCTGCGCCTGTGCCGGCGTCCGAGCTCACCGGCGCGGCGGCTGACGGCTTCGTCCACGGGTGCCCAGCGGAGTGTCTGCAGCAGCCGATCGGTGGGCGACCGCTCGGCTGAGCGCACGCCGCGCAGCACTTCGGCGCGTGTGACCTCCGAGCAGAGCGGGAGCTCGTCGAGGGTCTCCATCCACCGAAGGGCGGCGGAGGACCCGCGCAGGAAGTCGATCAGGACCGACGAGTCGAGGACGTACATCGCGCTCGCCGTCAGCCGCGGCGCTCGTCGAGCTCGCGCTCACGCTCGCGATCCGCGGCGCGCAGCTCGTCGACGTACGCTGCACCAGGCGGCAGGTACGGTGCGATGTCGTGCGTCTCAGCGAGGGCGGCCCGGAAGCGTGCGAGCCCCGTCTGCTCGGGTGTCTGCGGCGCCAGATAGCTGTCGATCGCCTCGCGGATCAACGCGGACTTCGTGCGGCCCGCCTGGCGCGCACGCGCGGCAAGCGCTTGGTCCTGGTCGTCGCCGAGGTAGATCTGGGTGCGGTGCATGATGTACCTATCGTACATCGTCGATGCGCGCTCGAGTCAACCGCCACCCGAACAGCACCGCCGCCACCGACGTCGCCAGGTTGAGGCTGGAGACGCCCTCGCGCATCGGGATGCGCAGCCGGGCGTCGGCGCGGGTGAGCAGGGCGTCGCTGAGTCCGTGGCGCTCGGTGCCGAAGGCGAGCACCGCGTTCGCTGGCAGCGCGGCGGGGTCGAGCGGGCCGCCGTCGGGGTCGAGTGCGAGCAGGGGGCGGCCGGCGGATTCGAATGCCTCGGCGCGCGCGACCGGCAGCGCGTAGTGCAATCCGGCCGAGCCGCGCAGCGCCGCCGGGTCCCACGGGTCCAAGGCGCCGCTGACGAGCACGGCGGCCGCGTCGGCGGCGGCCGCCACGCGCACGACCGCGCCGACGTTCCCGAGGTCGCGCGGGTCCTCCAGCAGCACGATCGGCGCGCCGGCGAGCGCAGCGGGATCGAACGCGGGCCGGCGCGCGAGCGCGACGACGCCGGTGCGGGGGACGCGGGGGACGAGCGATCCCAGCTCGGCCTGCGAGACCGGGGTCGCCAGCGCACGGAAGCGTCCGCGCAGGTCCGGCGCCAGCGCGTCTGCCATCGCCTCCAGCGCCTCGACGTCCACCGCGGCGACGGCCTCGACCTCGGCGCCGAACCGCAGCGCGTGCTTGAGCGCATGGAAGCCCTCCAGCACGGCGAGCTCGCCGTCGGCGACGCGTGCGCGCGCAAAGCGCGCCGCCAACGTCTCGCTCACGCGCGATCCAGCCGCGGCAGCGCCGCCACGACCGCGTCGCGGCTCACCGCCCGCACTTCGTCCGGCACCGCCTCCAGCCGCACCTTGCGGATGAAGTCCAGCTCCGCCCCGAGCGGCTTGAAGAAGTCGTCGTAGTGCGTCGGCACGACGACGCGCGGGTCGAGCCGCGGCAGCACGCGCTCCCAGTAGCGCGGCGTCACCGCGCGCCCGGCGACCCCCGCGAGGAACACGTCGACGTCCTGCGGACGCAGCGCCTCGTCGATCAGGTTCGCGCTGCCCTGGTGGTAGAAGGAGATCCCCGCCACCTCGATGCGGATCCCCCACACCTGCCCGCAGCGGTAGGCGCCGGGCGTCAACCCGTGCAGGTGATCGCACGTCAGCTCGCCGTCGAACGGGACGCGCCGGCCGAGGATCAGCTTCGAGTGCGCGCTGGGCGTGAAGGAGACGACGAACGGCCCCAGCTCATAGCGCCGGTAGGGCTCGACCTCGACCGCGAGGCCGCCGAGCCCGTGCAGCCGCATCAGCGTGACCAACGAGGCCGACCCGTACGCGGGCGCGTGGAAGCGCCGCGCGATCGCGGGCGCGTCGACCGCATGGTCGAAGTGCGTGTGGCCGACGAGCACGCCCGCCACGTCGCCCGGGGCGGATGCATAGCGGTCGAGCAGCGCGGGGTCCGGCATCGCGGGCCGGCGCAGCAGCAGGCTGCGCAGCGGCACCCGCGACAGATACGGATCGACGAAGAGCGAGACGCCCTCGAACGCGATCCGGTATCCGGAGACGCCGAGCCACGCGAGCTCCAGGCCGGCCGGCAGCGCGAGCGGGACGGCCTCGAGGCCGCGCAGCGCGTCGGCGTCGTCGCGCGAGGCGGGCATCGCGTGCGACCGTACCGAACCCGCCGTCGGCGTGGGGCGCTTGCGCGGGCTGCCAGACTGCGAGGCGATGGGCACCGTCAAGCGAGCTGCAGCGATCGGGGCCGCGGCCGTCGCCGGCGCGGCGATCTGGTGGCGGCGCAATCCCTCGGCCTGCCCGTACAACCAGCGCTTCTGGGTCGAGGCGCCGCATCCGTTGATCACGCGCCCGCGCCTGCGCGAGGTGCTCGCGCCGGTGCCCGGCGAGCGGCTGCTGGAGATCGGGCCCGGCACCGGCTACTACGCGCTGCACGTCGCCGACTGGCTGGGGCCCGGCGGCCAGCTGAACGTCTTCGACCTGCAGCAGGAGATGCTCGACCACACGCTGAAGGGCGCGGGGGAGCGGGGGCTCCAGAACATCGTTCCGACCCAGGGCGACGCCCGCGCGCTGCCGTATGACAGCGAGACGTTCGACGGCGCGTACCTCGTCACCGTGCTCGGCGAGATCCCCGACCAGGAGGCGGCGCTGCGCGAGCTCGCGCGCGTCGTGAAGCCGGGCGGGCGCGTCGTCGTCGGCGAGCTGCTCGGCGATCCGCACTGGGTCAGTCCCGCGAAGCTGCGCACGCGCGCGCACGCCGCCGGCCTGCGCTTCGAGCGCCGGCTCGGCAGCCCGGTCGGATACTTCGCGCGCTTCGCGCGGGCGTAGCCGCGGCTCGCTCAGCCGGCGCCGAGGAAGCGCAGCGCGACGATCGCGGTGTCGTCGCGCTGGGCGCCGACCTGGAAGGCGTCGAGCACGGCGGCGAGGTGCTCGACGAGCGCGGGCGGGTGCGGCGAGGGAGCCGTCCGCAGGGCGTCGTGGAGGCGCTCGGCGCCGAAGCGATCCGCGGCGCCGACGACGTCGAGCACGCCGTCGGTGTACAGCACGAGCGTGTCGCCGGGCCTCAGCGCGAGGCGGGTGCCGGGCCACGCGCCGTCGTCGAACGCCCCCGCCATCGGGCCGGGCTCGCCCAGCTCCGCGAGCGTCCCGTCGCGCAGCAGCAGCGGTCGTGGATGGCCGCAGTTGGCGAGCTCGACCGTGGCGCTCTCGCCCGCGATCTGCACCAGCGCGCACACCGCCGTGCAGAGCCCGAGCTGGTGCTGGCCGCGCAGCGTCGCGTTGAGCTGGGCCATCGCGCGGGTCGGGTCGCCGGTGAGCTGGCCGGCGGTGCGCAGCGTGTAGCGCGCGAGGCCGGTGAGCGTCGCCGCCTCGGCGCCCTGCCCGGCGACGTCGCCGATCACGACTATCCACCCGTCCCCGGCGGGGAAGGCGTCGTAGAAGTCGCCGCCGACTTCGTTCAGCTCGCCGGCGGCGCGGTAGTGGCTGGCCGTGGCGAGGCCCGGCATCGCCGGCAGCTCGGGCGGTCGCAGCCCGCGCTGCAGCGCCTCCGCGAGCAGTCGCTGCGCGAGCTCGGCGCGCTTGACGGCGGTGACGTCCTCGATCACGTTCGCGACGCCCATCAGCTTCCCGTCGGTGTCGACGATCGTGGTCGTCCTGTTCAGCAGCCAGCGCTCCTCGCCGGTCGCCTTGACGACGTTGCGGACCAGCAGCGGGTCCGGGTCGCGCTCGCCGGCGAGCACGCGGAAGCCGGGGAGCCGGTGCAGGTCGACGGGCGCGCCGGCCTCGTCGTAGACCTCGAACAGGTCCATGATCGCGCCCGGTTCGGCGTCGAGCAGCTCGCGGGCGCTGCCGAGTCGCAGCAGCGCGATGGCGGCGTCGTTGGCGTAGACGGCCTGACCTTGCGCGTCCATCACGGTCACCGCCTCGGCCAGCCCGTGCAGGACCGCCTCGAGCGTCGCCACCGCGTTGTCCGCGCCGAGCCCGACGACGAGCGGGGGCACCGCCCCGGTCATGCCTCCGCGCGGTCGACGTAGGGCAGGTGGTCGATCACCTGTGCGGCCTCCAGCACGCGCCGCACAGGCGCCGAGCCGCGCGTGACGTGGAAGGACCAGCTCACCCGCATCGCGTCCTCGCGCGCCCCCAGCAGCAGCCGGATCCCGGTCGAGTCCATGAAGCTCAGCTCGTCGAGCTCGAGCAGCGTCGCCTGCCGCGCGTCGCGCAGCGCGTCGAGCCGCTGCTGGACCTCGGCGACCGTGCCGATGTCGAGCTCTCCGAGCAGCGTCAGCACGACGGTGTCCCCGTCGCCGCGACGCTCGACCAGCTTGAAGCTCTCACCCGGCGAAAGTGCGTGCATCCCCGCTTGTCCACTCGTACGTTTGGTGACGACTGCAAGCCTACTCCGAGTGTTGGAGCACGGTTGGAACTTGGATGATGCGGCAACATTCGAAGCGATGTCCAAGAGCTGTCAGTCGGGGTATCGCCACGAGGCGCTCTTCTACGCGGGCGACGACGGCTTCATGGACGGCACGCTGGCGTTCGTGCGCGCGGCCATGGAGGCGCAGGAGCCGATCCTCGTCGTCGTCGATCAGCGCAAGCTCGACGCCCTGCGCGAAGCGCTGAACGGCGCCGCGAGCGAGGTGCTGTTCGCCGACATGGCGGAGGTGGGGGACAACCCGGCGCGCATCATCCCGGCGTGGCAGGACTTCGTCGAGCGCCACGGCGGGTCCGGTCGGCGTGTGCGCGGCGTGGGGGAGCCGATCTCGACGCGACGGGCCGCCGCCGAGCTGGCGGAGTGCCATCGCCACGAGGCGCTGCTCAACGTCGCCTTCGCCGATCCGCATTTCTGGCTGCTGTGCCCCTATGACACCGAGGCGCTCGATCCCGCGGTGATCGAGGAGGCGCGCCGCAACCACCCGTTCGTCTCCGAGGACGGCGTCGCGGCGGGGAGCGACCGCTTCCCCGGCGCGGAAGCGCTGGGCGTGCCGTTCGACGCGCCGCTGCCCGACCCGCCGCTCGCGACCTCCTGCCTGCTGTTCGATCGCGGCCCGCTCAACGGACTGCGCGCCTTCGTGGCAGGGCACGCCGAGGCGGCCGGCCTCTCGCGCGAGCGCGCCGCCGACCTCGTGCTGGCGGCCAACGAGGTCGCGACCAACAGCATCCGCCATGGCGGCGGGTTCGGCGCGGCGCGCATCTGGCGCGCGGACGGCGCGATCGTCTGCGAGGTCGCCGACGCGGGACGCATCGAGGATCCGCTCGCCGGTCGCCGGCGTCCGCGGGCCGAGGCGATCGGCGGCCGCGGGCTGTGGATCGCCAACCAGCTGTGCGAGCTCGTGCAGCTGCGGACGTTCGCGACGGGGACGATCGTGCGTCTGCACATGCGCCTCCCGTAGGCGATCTTGCTCTAGCTTCCGCCGGGTGCACGCCGAGCATCATGCGATCGCCTCGCCGATCAGCCACCCGAGTCCGGCGATCGTGAGGCCGGCGAGCATCGATCCCAGCAGGTAGGCCCACATCAACGTCCACTCGCCGTCCTCGCCGAGGCGCTCGGACTCGACCATCCACGTCGAGAACGTCGTGTAGCCGCCGAGCAGGCCGGTCCCGAAGACCAGCAGCGCATCGCCGGTCACCGCCAGGCCGGTCAGGAGCCCGAGCAGGAACCCGCCCGACAGGTTGACGACGAACGTGCCGAGCGGGAAGTCGCTCGGGCGGCGCGCCGCGATCAGTCCCCCGATCTGGAACCGCGCCAAGCTGCCGATCGCGCCGAAGACGCCGACTCCGACCCAGGCCAGCGCGCTGTTCATCCGCGGCGACGCCTCCGTCCCGTCGCGGTGGCGGCGACCGCGGCGGTCATGCCCGCGGCGAGGCTCGCGGCGGCGTAGCCGGCGGCCATGACCGCGTGGCCGTCGTTGGCGATGGCGATCGTCTCGACCTGGAACGTCGAGAACGTCGTGAGGGCGCCGCACAGCCCGGTGCCCAACAGGAAGTACCAGTAGGGCGTCGGTCCCACCACCTCGGCGAGGCGCGTGGTGAGCCAGGCGAGCAGCAGCGCGCCGAGCAGGTTGACCGTGAACGTCGCCCATGGCCAGGCGCCGGGGGCGTGCGGGAGGGCCCGTGCGACCGCCGCCCGCGCGAGCGCGCCGGTGGCGCCCCCTGCCAGGATCGAGCTGACGCGCAGCTGTGTCGTGCTCAGCCGGGGGTCCTCACGGTGTAGGCGTGGGCGCCGGCGCCGGCGAGCTTGCCGCCCGCGACGATCAGGTACTCCTCGCGGATCGGGCGACCGGCGAGGAAGCACTCGAGGATCTCGCGCGTGCCGGCCGCGTAGCGCGCCTGCGCCGACAGGCTCGAGCCGGAGATGTGCGGCGTCATCCCGTGCCAGGGCATCGTGCGCCACGGATGGTCCGGCGGGGGCGGCTGGGGATACCAGACGTCGCCGGCGTAGCCCGCGAGCTGGCCGCTCTCGCATGCCCGCACGACCGCGTCGCGATCGCAGATCTTGGCGCGCGCGGTGTTCACGATGTAGGCGCCGCGCTTCATCTGGCCGATCAGCTCGTCGTCGAACAGGCCCTCGGTGCCGGGGTGCAACGGGGCGTGGATCGTCACGACGTCGCAGACGCGCACGAGCGACTCGGTGCTCTCGTGGTGGGTGAGGCCGAGCTCCTGCTCGACCTCGGCCGGCAGGCGGTGCTGGTCGGTGTAGTGGAGCCCGACGTCGAAGGGCTTCAGCCGCCGCAGCACGGCCGCGCCGATGCGCCCGGCGCCGACCGTCCCGACCTGCATGCCCTCCAGGTCGTAGGAGCGCGAGACGCAGTCGGCGATGTTCCAGCCGCCCTCGAGCACCCAGCGATACGACGGCAGGTAGTTGCGCACGAGCGTGAGGATCATCATCACGGCGTGCTCGGCGACGCTGATGCTGTTGCTGAACGTGACCTCGGCGATGGTGAGGCCGTGCTCCATCGCCGCGTCGAGGTCGACGTGGTCGGAGCCGATCCCGGCCGTCACGACCAGCTTCAGGTGCGGTGCCTTGGCGATCCGCTCCGCCGTCAGGTACGCCGGCCAGAAGGGCTGTGAGATCACCACGTCCGCGTCCGGCAGCTCGCGTTCGACGACCGAGTCGGGCCCCTCCTTGTCCGCCGTCACGATCAGCCGGTGCCCGGCGTCCTCGAGGAACCTGCGCAACCCGAGCTCGCCCGAGACGCATCCGAGCAGCTCGCCGGGCGTGAAGTCGATCCGCGCGGGCGTCGGCGTGGTGATGCCGCCGGGGTAGCGCTCGATCGTCGGGATCTCGTCGCGTGCGTAGGCCGGCGGATACCCGTCGACGGGATCGTCGTACAGCACGCAGAGGACGTTTGCCATGTCGTCCACTCCTTCCTATACGGCCCCTGTCGTCAGCCTACGCCTCCTGTTTGGGCGCGAACAGCCCCCGCGCGCAAGTCGGCACCGAAACCCATAGCGATCCGCTCGCGGCAGGCGTATGCTCGCAAGAGGCTTGCCGCTGTGGCTGTCGGAAGCGAGGTACGTCATGGCAAACGTCCTGCTCGACACCGCGTCGACGGGCGTGACCGAGCTCGACGCCGCTCTGGGCGGCCTGTTCTGGGGCGACAACGTCGTCTGGGAGCTCGAGGAGGACGGCTCGTCGCTGGACCCGTTCGTCGCTGCGCTGATGCGCGCCCGCGAGCAGTTCAGCCGGGTCCTGTTCGTCAAGCTCGAGGGCGACCCGCGGCAGCTGCGCGCGAGCTATCCAGACGTCGAGGTGCTCGACGCGCGGGTGGGTGGGGCGGACGCGATCGAGAACGCCGGCGAGCTGTTGATCGCCGTGCGCGAGCGGCTCCAGCGCGAGGCGCGGTCGCTGGTGGTCTTCGACTCGCTGGATGCGCTGAGCGACCGCTGGGGGCACGGGATCGCGCAGCGGTTCTTCACCCGCGCATGCCCGCTGCTGCTCGGCCTCTGGTCGGTCGGGTACTGGTCGCTCACCCCGGGGCGCCACTCCGCGCAGCTGCGTCAGGCCGTCGACGCCGCCACCCAGTGCGTCGTCGTCCTCACGGCCGGGCGCCTGCGGATCGCGAAGGCCGAGGGCCGCCCCCAGGGCGTACAGGGCAGCGTGTTCCACGTCCGCACCGACGGCCCGAGAACGGAGCTCGAGCCCGCGCCCACGGCCGCGCGGCTCGGGGTGGCGCTGCGCGCCGTCCGCATCCAGCGCCATCTGAGCCAGGGGGAGCTGGCGCGGCTGGCGGGCGTCTCCGCCAGCGCGATCTCGCAGGCCGAGCGGGGACGCCGCGGCCTCGCGCTGGACACCCTGCTCGATCTCACGTCGCAGCTGGACATGACGATCGACGAGCTGCTGCGCGGCGAGATCGCGCTCGGCTACCGCCTGGCGCGCCGGACCCGGCGCGACGACGCCGCGGCCCGGCTGGCCCCGCTCCTCGACGACGGCCGCGTCGGCCTCCGCGCTCGCCTCTCGTGCCTGTCGCCCGGCCAGAGCGTGCGCGCGCGCGACGCGCACGAGGGCGTCGAGCTCGTGGTCGTCGCCGCGGGCCTGGTGCAGATCGTCCTCGCGACGGGGCGTCCGGTCCTGCGCCAGGGCGAGGCGCTGCTCGTCGAGTGGAGCGGGGTGGCGGGCTGGAGCAACGTCGGCGATCACGACGCGCTGGTGTTCTGGGTCCTGCGCGACGAGCTGGGGCCGCTGCGCCCGTCGCCGGTGGCTCGCGTGCGCCGCTAGGGCCGGGGCAGGCGCCGCAGCGTCGGCGTCAACGGCAGGACTGGCGTGCGTCTGCGCGGGTCGGCCGGCGGCAGGGAGGTGACGAGGTCCGGCTCCTCGCGGGTCTGCTCGGCGTGGTCGATCGCGGCGACCAGCGCGGATGGCGTGGACACCAGCATGGGCTTCGAGAAGACGCGTCGTGCCCCGCGCTCGCACGTCGGGCACGCGATCGACGCCGGTGCGGTGCCGATCGCGCGCGTCACCTCGAACGCACCATGCTGGTCGCAGCGGTACTCGTAGATCGCCATCGCCGCTGTCAGTTCGCGGCGCTGGGCACCTGCACGCCCTGCGTCACCTGATGCGGCCTCGCGCTCGACGGGGCGACGTCGAAGTCGAAGATCCGCCTCGGGATGTAGACGGTCGCGCACGAGTTCGGGATGTCCACCACACCGGAGAAGCGTCCCTCGATCGGCGCGGAGCCGAGGATCATGTACGCCTGGATGTCGGTGTAGCCGAACTTCATCAGGTAGTCGATCGCGTGGTGGCAGGCGCGCGCGTAGGACAGCTGCGCGTCCAGGTAGTGCTGCGTCCCGGCGAAGTCCACCGACACGCCGGAGAAGGCGATCCACTCGGAGTACTGCGGATCGCGCAGGCCGGGCATGAAGATCGCGTTCTCGGAGACGCCGAACGTCGCCATGCCGCCCTTGATCAGATCGACGTGCAGGTCCATGAACCCGCCCATCTCGATCGCGCCGCAGAAGGTGATCTCGCCGTCGCCCTGGGAGAAGTGCAGGTCGCCGAACGACAGGTTCGCTCCGTCGACGAACACGGGGTAGAAGACCCGCGTCCCGGCGGTGAAGTTCTTGATGTCCTGGTTGCCGCCGTTCTCGCGCGGTGGGGCGGTGCGTGCGGCCTCGCCCGCGACGCGGTCGAACTCGGCGCCGTCGAGCGTTCCCAGGATCGCGCTGTCCGGAAGCGGCGGCAGCGCGAGCGGCGGGACGCGGTCGGGCTCGGTGGCGATCAGGTCGGTCTCGCGCTTCGTCCACTTCGCGAGCAGCTCCGCAGACGGCGCGGTGCCCATCAGGCCGGGATGGTGGATGCCCACGTAGGAGCACTCCGGGATGTGGCGCGAGGTGGCGACGTCGCCCTCGAAGTCCCAGATCACCTTGTAGGCGTCGGGGAAGCGCTCGGTCAGGAAGCCGCCGCCGTTCTTCGTGGCGAAGACGCCCGTGTAGCCCCAGCCCATCCCGGAGAGCGGGCCTTCGTCCTCCTGGTCGCAGGCGTCGATCTCGAGGATGTCGACGACGAGCAGGTCGCCGGGCTCGGCGCCCTCGACGTGGAACGGCCCGCTGAGCACGTGGACCCCGGGCAGCGGGGCGTTGCGAACGTCCTCCGCGGAGTCGTCGTTGTGGATGGCGCCGTCGAACCACTCGCGGCAGTCCGCGCGAAAGACGTCGCCCGGCTTGACGCTCACGGCCGCTGGAATGTCCGGGTGCCACCGATTGTGCCCGACGTGCTGCTGGTCGGTGAACTTCTTGGTGTTGTCCAGCGGGAAGAGATTCTGCGGCATTGCAACCATCTCCTCGACGGTTGTCGTGGGCGGGTGTCGTTCAGACCTGCGGAGACGTCACGCCCCCCTGGCCGTACGCGGTCGGCGCCGCGGGCGTGGGGCTCCACCGCGGCTTGAAGATCGCGAAGAAGGCGATGAAGGTGCCCACCGAGACGGCGGCGATGACGACCACGAAGGTCGTGGTCAGCGCCGAGGGGATGTTGAGCAGGACGAGCGCGGGGACGAGCCCGGTGTAGATCCCCTGCGCAGCGGTCCAAGCGCCGGTGAACGTCGTCAGCTGCGTCTTGCCGAGGCCGAGCACCAGGAAGAAGAAGAACCACAGGACGGCCCAGCTCGCCCACAGGACGCCGAAGAGGTCGCCGAGCGCGTTGGCGTTGGAGGTGAGGGCGCTGTAGTTCGCGAAGTTCCACCACGAGTAGACGGCGGCGGAGACGGCCACGAACAGGGAGAACCAGCCGAGGCCGGTGCCGTCCAGGTTGAAGGCGTTGTTCATGGCCACGTACAGGTACGTGAAGCCGAAGAGGAACAGGCCCGAGGCGCCGACGATCGTCGCCTGATCCCCGTGCGCGCTGAAGATGAGATAGAGCGGCGTGATCACCTGCAGCAGCCCCACGAACAGGTTCATCGGGATCATCGACGTGCCCCGGACGAGCCCGCACAGCGCCAACCCGTTGACGAACAGGACTGCGCCTACGTAGAGGAGCCCAACGGCACCCACGAACCACCTCGCAGCTTGGGGCCTGAGGGGCGATTGAACGGGACCGACGCCGACCGGTCAAGGCTGCTGAAGCAGCGCTTCAACGGCGCGTGTTCGCAGCATGCGCCTCGACAGCGGCGCTCCATCGCCGCGCCGGAGCCGGGCTGGCACCGCCGCTCGCACCCGTTGCCCTACGATCCCGCGCCGTGAGCACCTCGCCGGACTGGGCGCTGCTGGACGGCATCGCGCAAGCGGAGTTGGTTCGCAGCGGCGCGGTCTCGGCCGAGGAGCTCGTGCGGCTCGCGATCGAGCGGATCGAGCGCGTGGACCCGCGCTTGAACGCCGTCGTGATCGAGCGCTTCGAGCGAGCGCTGGCGGAGGCGCGGGCGCCCCTGGCCGACGGGCCGTTCGCCGGCGTGCCGTTCCTGCTCAAGGACGCCGTCTGCCATTCCGCGGGCGATCCGTACCACTTCGGGATGCGCGCGCTGAAGGAGATCGGGTGGGTCGAGCGATCCGACACGACGCTCGCGCGCAGGTTCCGCGCCGCGGGCCTCGTGACGCTCGGCAAGACGAACACGCCGGAGATGGCCGGCTCGGCGACGACCGAGCCGCTCGCCTACGGTCCGACGCGCAACCCGTGGGACCTCGATCGCTCGCCCGGCGGCTCGAGCGGCGGCGCGGGCGCCGCGGTCGCGGCGGGGCTCGTGGCGGTGGCGCACGGCAACGACATGGGCGGCTCGATCCGCATCCCGGCCGCGGCCTGCGGCGTCGTGGGGCTGAAGCCGAGCCGCGGACGCGTGTCGCTCGGCCCCGAGCTCGGCGAGGCGTTCGGCTCCTCGACGCACGAGCACGTGCTGACGCGCAGCGTGCGCGACAGCGCCGCCGTCCTCGACGCGATCGCCGGGTACGAGCCCGGCGACCCGTACACCGCGCCGCCGCCGCATGGGACGTTCCTGCAGGCCGCGCTGCGCGACCCCGGGCGCCTGCGCGTGGGCGTGCTGAGGCTGCCGCCCGCGCTCGCGATCGCGACGGCGTGCCAGGCCGCGGTGGACGCGACGGCTGCGCTGCTCGACCGCCTCGGTCACGAGCTCGTGAGCGTCGAGGTCGCGCCGCTGTGGGACGAGCTGCAGGGAGGCGAGGCCGGCGCCGCGTTGGCCACACGCGAGCTCGAGCGGTTGGAGCAGCGGGTGGGGCAGCCGCTCGCGCGGGAGCTGCTGGAGCCGGCAACCGCCTACCTCGTGGAGCTCGGCGCGTCGGTGAGCGCGACCGCGTACCTCGCCGACGCGCAGGTCGCACAGCAGTGGGCGCGGCGCGTCTCGGCGAGCTGGCGCGCGCAGTGCGACGTGCTGCTCACGCCGACGCTGCCCGAGCTGCCCCCGCCGCTCGGAAAGCTCGCTCCGACCGCGCTGCCCCCGGCAGAGCTGCTCGAGCAGATCGGGCGCCTGGTCACGTTCACCGCGCCGTTCAACGGCACGGGTGAGCCGGCGATCTCGCTCCCGGTCTGGTGGACTGACGGCGGCCAGCCCGTCGGGATCCAGCTCGTCGGCGGCTACGGCGAGGACGCGGGCCTGCTCTCGCTCGCGGGCCAGCTGGAGCGCAGCGCGCCATGGCACGCGCGCTACGCGACACTAGAGTAGGGCCGTGCCGTTCACGCGCAGGAACCTCAAGCAGGATCTGGAGGATCTCGGGTCCAACTTCGACGGCGCGCCGGACCTCGAGTTTCGCCACGCGAGCAAGGCGCTCGGGCTCGAGCGGTCCGGCCTGAGCTATCAGCGGATCCCGCCCGACTACCGCTTCCCGTACGGCCACACGCACAGGGAGCAGGAGGAGGTGTACGTGGTCGTGCGCGGGAGCGGGCGGATGAAGCTCGACGACGAGATCGTCGAGCTCGCGGAGTGGGACGTGGTTCGCGTCCCGCCCGGCACGTGGCGAGGCTACGAGGGCGGGCCGGAAGGCCTCGAGCTGCTCGTCTTCGGTGCGCCCGACCTCGGCGAGAATCCACGCGACGACGTGGAGGGCCGGCGCGACTGGTGGGCCGACCGGCCGGGTTGACGCGCCTCCTCGCGCTTCCAAGCCCGCCTCAAGCCTCTAGCTGAGCTTCAACCCCAGCTCGGTGCGAGCGATCTCGTGGCAGATCGCGAGCAGCTTCTCGCGATCGACCCCCGTCGAGCCGATCACGACCTGGATCGTCAGCCCGTCCATGAGCGCGGAGAAGCGAGTGACGAAGCCCTCCGGGTCGGCGGTGTGGATCTCGCCGGTGTCGATGCCGAGGCGCAGGATGTCGAGCACGAGGGTCTGCCAGCGCTGTTCGAGGTCGTGGACCTGCTGTGCGACGTCCTCGTCGCGCGGCGCGAGCTCCCATGCCTCGAGCCAGAGCAGGAGTCGTGCGTCGCCGGGGCCGGTCGGTGCCGCGGCCTCGATGAGGTAGCGCCAGCGTTCCGCTGCGGTGGGGAGGCTGGCCGCATGGGCGAGGTAGTCGTCTCGGAGGTCCTGCTCGACCATGCGCAGGGCCTGGGCGAAGAGGTCGGCCTTGCCCTCGAAGTAGTAGAGGACGTGGCCGGGGCTGATGCCGGCGCGCTCGGCCACGTCGGCGACGCGGACTTGCGAGAGCCCCTGCTCGCCGATCAGCTCGATCGCTGCTCGCAGGAGGGCCTCACGGCGCTGGAGTCGACGTTGCGAGGTGGAGGTCATGGCGTCGGTAGGCAATCACGATCGCGCCGCGGATGTGGTGACGGTGCCTGGATCACGCCGTCGACGGCGCCGGCTGGGCGCGACAAGTACGGCAAGTCGCATTTGGAATACTATTCGGAATCGAGGTCGCATGTCTGAGGAGAGAACGCTGAGCGCAGCACCGAAGAACCCCCGAGCGGCAGGCCCGAGCGCCGTGGCGCCCGCGCGATGACCCGCTCGCGATACCTGGCGCAGCGCGTTCTCTTCACCGTGGCGACCGTCCTGATCGCCCTCACGGTGAACTTCTTCATCTTCCGTGCGGCTCCCGGCGATCCGACGACGGCGCTCGCGCTGCGTCCGAACGCGACCCCGGCGTACCTCCAGACGCTGCGCCACGAGTACGGGCTCGACCAGTCGGTGCTCACGCAGTACCTGAAGTACCTCGGACAGCTCGCGCAGGGGCATCTCGGCGTCTCGACGGCCAACCACGAGCTCGTGACGACGAACCTCAAGACCGACGTGCTCAACACGCTCCCGATGGTGATGCTCGGGACGCTGCTGGCGCTGCTCGCGGGGCTCGTCGTCGGCGTCGCGCTCGCCTGGCTGCGGCACACGCGCGTCGAGGGCCCCGGGCTGCTCGCCGTGCTCGTCACCTACGCCGCGCCGACGCAGTGGATCGGCCTGATCATGCTCGTGCTGTTCGCCGGTGTGCTGCCGTCCGGCGGGATCCACGACGCCTTCCTCATCAACCCGTCGTTCAGCGACAAGGCGATCGACCAGCTGCGCCACATGATCCTGCCGGCGGCGGCGCTCGGCCTGTCGATCTTCGGCCAGTACGCGTTCGTCGTGCGCGCGGCGATGCTGGACGTGCTCGGCGAGGACTTCATGCTGACCGCGCGCGCGAAGGGCATGAACGTGCGGCGCCAGCTCCTGCGCCACGGCCTGCGCAACGCGCTGCTGCCGATCGCGAGCCTGACCGCGCTGCTGCTCGGCACCGTCGTGGGCGGCGCGATCCTCGTCGAGACCGTCTTCTCCTACCCGGGGATCGGCCTCGCGACGGCGCAGGCGGTGGCCCAGCGCGACTACCCGATGCTCCAGGGCGCGTTCCTCGTGCTGACGATCTCGGTCGTGCTCTGCAACCTCTTCGTCGACGTGCTGGCGCCGAAGCTCGACCCGCGCGTGGCCGCCTGATGCCCGACGTCGACACCACTGCCATCGCGACGGTCGGCCTCGGCGTCGGCCCGGACGAGGCGCAGGACGCCGGGGACGTCGAGCCCGGCACCGGGCGCCGGCTGCTCAGCGTGCTGCGCAAGCGCCCGGGCGCGATCGTCGGCGCGCTCGGGCTGACCGCGATCACGCTGATCGCGGTGCTCGCGCCGGTGCTCGCGCCCTATGACATCCATGAGCAGAGCGGCGCGGTCTACGCGCATCCGTCCAGCGCCCATCTGCTCGGCCTCAGCGACCAGGGCATCGACGTCGTCTCGCAGCTGATGTGGGCCTGTCGCATCTCCCTGCTCGTCGGCTTCGCGGCGGCCGTGGTCTCGATCGTGATCGGCGGCGCGGTCGGGATCGTCGCGGGCTACTTCGGCGGTCGCGTCGACCTCGTGCTCGCGCTGATCACCGACTACTTCATCGTCGTGCCGGCGCTGCCGGTGCTGATCGTCGCCGCCGCGGTGTGGGGCCCGAGCCTGCCGCACATCATCATCATCCTCGGGCTGCTGCTGTGGACCACGCCGGCGCGCCTGATCCGCGCGCAGACGAAGTCGCTGCGCGAGCGGACCTACGTGCGCCGGGCGCGCTCGCTCGGCGCCGGGCACCTGCACGTGATCCTGCGCCACGTCGTCCCGCACACCGCGCCGCTGCTGATCGCGAACGCGATCCTCGCCGTCTCGGCGGCGATCTTCGCCGAGACGGCGCTGTCGTTCCTCGGCCTCGGCGACGCCTCGCAGGTGTCGCTCGGCGTGCTGATCGAGAACGCCTACAACCACGGCGCGGCGACCGTCAACGCGTGGTGGGTGCTCTACCCGCCCGGCATCCTCGTGATGGTGATCGTGATGTGCGCGACGCTCGTCGGCCTCGCCGTCGAGGACGTCCTGAACCCGCGCAGCCGCCACGTGCCGGTCGGCTGGCGCCTGCTGATGGCGCGCCGCATCCCGCTGCGCGGCGAGGACCCCGCCGAGGATCCCGCCGCCGAGCTCGAGGAGGAGCGCGGATGAGCACCGCCGCCGCCCCGCCCGTCTCCGCACGCGCGTGCGCGCTGCGGCTGCGCGACCTGCACGTCACGTTCAACCCCCCCGACCGCTCGCCGGTCACCGCGGTCGACGGCGTCGACCTCGACGTGCGGCCGGGCGAGCGCTTCGCGCTCGTCGGCGAGTCCGGCTGCGGGAAGACGACGACCGCGCTGGCGGCGATGGGCCTGCTGCCGCACGGCGCCGAGGTGACCGGCGACATCCGCATCGGCGGCCACGCGGTGACGGAGCGCAACGACGTCGGCTGGGCGCGCCATCGCTGGACGGACGTCGCGATGGTCTTCCAGGGGGCGATGAACTCGCTCAACCCGGTGCAGCCGATCGGCCGGCAGATCGTCGAGCCGATGCGCATCCACGAGGGCGTCGACCGCAAGCAGGCGACCCGGCGCGCGCACGAGCTGCTGGAGCTGGTCGGCATCCCGGCGCGCCGCGCCGGCGCCTTCCCACACGAGCTCTCCGGCGGGATGCGCCAGCGGACCGCGATCGCGATGGCGCTCGCGTGCAACCCGCGGCTGCTCGTCGCCGACGAGCCGACGACGGCGCTCGACACGATGGTGCAGGCGCAGATCTTCGCGCTGCTCGTGCGGCTCACGCAGGAGCTCGAGTTCGCGCTGCTGCTCGTCACGCACGACCTGCCCGCGGTGATGCACTTCTGCGAGCGCGCCGCGGTCATGTACGCGGGCCGCGTCGTCGAGACGGCGAGCGTCGCCGAGTTGTACGCGCATCCGCGCCATCCCTACACGCGCCGCCTGTTCGAAGCGTCGCCGAGCCTCGACCGCACGGGCGAGATCCGCTCGATCCCGGGCGCGCCGCCGCGGCTCGACCGGCCGATGGTCGGCTGCCGCTTCGCCGCGCGCTGCGATCGCGCGATCGACCGCTGCCGCGTCGACGACCCGCGGCTGGAGACGGTCGGCGAGGCGCACGAGGCCGCCTGCTGGCGGGCGCGGGAGCAGGAGCCGAGCGCATGAGCGTCACCGAGACCCCGCCGCTCGACGCGCAGACCCCGCTGATCGAGCTGTGCTCCGTCGTCGCGCGCTTCCACACGCGCGCCTCGCTGCTCGCACGGCTGCGCCGCCGGCCGGGCGCGACGATCGACGCGGTCGCGGGCGTCTCGATCGCGGTCGCGGCCGGCGAGATGCTCGCGCTCGTCGGCGAGTCCGGCTCCGGCAAGACCTCGACCGGCCACGTCGCGCTGCGGCTGCTCGACCCGGCCGAAGGCGAGGTGCGCTTCCAGGGCGAGGACGTGACGCGCGTCGGCGGCCGGCGGCTGCGCCGCCTGCGCCGCCCGATGCAGCTGATCTACCAGGACCCCTACGAGGCGCTCGATCCGCGCTGCCGCGTCAGCACGATCCTGCAGCAGCCGCTCGTCGTGCAGGAGCGCGGGCTCGGCTCCGCCGAGCGCATGCGCCGTGCCGAGGAGGCGCTCGAGCGTGTCGGGCTGACGCCACCGCAGGCGTTCATGCGGCGCCTCCCGCACGAGCTCTCCGGCGGCCAGCGCCAGCGCGTCGCGATCGCCGCGAGCCTGATGCTGAACCCGCGCTTCGTCGTCGCCGACGAGCCCGTCTCGATGCTCGACGTCTCGGTCCGCGCCGGCATCATGGCGCTGCTCGGGCGCCTGCGCGACGAGGGCATGGGGATCCTGCTGATCACGCACGACCTGCCGACGGCGGCGCGCTACGCCGACCGCATCGCCGTCATGTACCTCGGCCGCGTCGTCGAGATCGGCCCCGCCGAGGAGGTGATCGCCTCCCCGCAGCACCCCTACACGCGCGCGCTCGTGGACGTCACCCCGGGCCTCGACCCGTCCAAGCGGACCGAGCTGCGGATCCTCGGCGGCGAGGTGCCCGACGCGGCGAACGTGCCGTCCGGCTGCCGCTTCCACCCGCGCTGCCCGGTCGCGTTCGAGGCGTGCCCGACGACCGACCCGGCGCTGCGGCCCGTCGCCCCGGGCAAGGAGGGCGTCCACGAGGCCGCCTGCCTGCTCGTCGGCTAGGAGGAGCTCCCGCGACGCCCTAGGACGCGTCGGCCATGTGCCGGTGCAGCCGGTCGGAGAGGTCCTTGCCGGCGTTCGCGACGAGCTGGCCGTAGTCGTCGCGGAGCGGGGCGGGCATGCGATCGGCCGGCGCCGAGACGCTGATCGCGCCGATCGGCTCGCCGCGCGTCGTGAGGATCGGCGCTCCGACCGCGATCACGTCGGGCCGCCACTCGCGGTCGGTCACGGAGTACCCCAGCGCGACGACCCGATCGAGCTCGAGTGCGAACGTCGCGGGCTCGAACGCCACGCGCGTCCCGTGGTGCTGCAGGCTCTCGCGCAGCCGCTGCTGGCGCAGCTCCGGGACGAGGTGCGCGAGCACGGCCTTGCCGGATGCCGTCGCGTGATACGGGACCCGGCGGCCGATCGGTTCGATCTGGCGGCCGCCCTGCGGGCCTTCGATGCGCTCCACGACGACGAGGCCGTCGTCCTCGGGCACGGCGAGGTGGATCGACTCGCGCGTGGCGTCGCGCAGCTCCTCCATCACGGGCAGCGCGAGCTCGCGCAGCGTCGAGCCGCCCGTGCCGAGCATCCCGATGACCATCGCGTGCTGCGTGACGACCCAGCGTGGCGACGGTCCGGGCGTCCGGCGCAGCCAGCCCGCGTCGCCGAGCGCGACGAGCGCGCGCTGGACCGATGCCTTCGGCAGCTCGAGCGTGCGCGCCAGCTCGCTGACGCCGATCGGCTGGCGCTCGCTGACCGTCTCGAACACGCGCAGGCCTTGGATCAGAGGCTTCATCGGGGGCTGACGGTAGCGGGCGCGCAGGCGTGTGGGTTCGCTTGCCATGACGTGCTGTCTCATAGTCCGGCGTTTCGTCAAACGATACACGTGCGGCTGCATCGGCAGGCTGACGCGTCACATGTCCCGGCCAGGGTTGACGCCCTGGGGAGCGCCGACTATGCTCGTTTCACGTTGAGGTCCACTGTTCCGTCAGACGAAACAAAAGCGCCCGAAGTGGTCGACGGGCCGTTGCGAGGGATCGTCGTCCTCGCCGTCACGAACCTCGTCGCGGGCGCGCACGCGACCGCCGTCCTCGCGGACATGGGCGCCGACGTGATCCGCGTCGAGCGCCCGGGCGGGCGCATCGATCCGGGCGCCGGGCGCGAGCGCGAGCCGCTCGACGGCATCAACCGCAACAAGCGCAGCGTCGTGCTCGACCTCGCCGCCGCCGACGGCGCCGAGGTGTTCCGTCGCATGGTCGACTGCGCCGACGTCGTCGTCGAGAACCTGCGCCCCGGGGCGATGCGCAAGCTCGGCCTCGGCTGCGACGAGCTGCGCGCGCGCAATCCCCGCCTCGTCTCCTGCTCGATCTCGGGCTTCGGCGCGACCGGTCCCTACCGCGACCGCGGCGGCTTCGACCTCGTCGCGCAGGCGATGAGCGGCGTGCTCAGCTTCACGGGCACCGCCGACGGCGAGCTGGCGAAGCTCGGCGTCCCGGCGGCCGACCTCAACGCCGGCGTCAACGCCGCGCTCGGCGTCGTGCTCGCGCTGCTCGAGCGCACGACGAGCGGCCGCGGCCAGCACGTCGACGTGAGCCTGCTCGACAGCCTGCTCGCGTACACGCCGGTGGAGTCCGCCGACTGGCTCGACCACGGCGTCGTCGCCGCCCCGCTCGGGACGGCGCACCGGCTCGCCGCGCCCTACGAGGTCTTCCGCACCGCCGACGGCTGGGTCGCGATCGGCGCGGCGACGGACGCGACCTGGCGCGCGCTCTGCGCGGCGCTGCAGCGCGAGGACCTTGCGGCGGACGAGCGCTGGGCGACCGGCGCCGGCCGGCTCGCCGGGCACGCGCAGCTCGCGGTCGAGCTCGCCGGACAGCTCGCGGAGCGGCCGACGGCGGCGTGGCTCGAGGCGCTCCAGGCCCACCACGTCCCCTGCGGACCGGTGCTGCGGATCGACGAGGCGCTCGCCGACCCGCACGTGCTCGCGCGCGAGATGGTCGTCGAGCTGCCCGACGAGCCGGGCCGGCGGGTGCTCGGCGTCCCGATCAAGCTCTCGCGCACGCCCGGCCGGGTCCGCCGGCGCGCGCCGCGCCACGGCGAGCACACCGCCGAGGTGCTCGCGGACTTCGGCATCGCCGGCACAGCCCCGACCGCGGAGGAGCGAGCATGAGCGTGCGCGTCGAGCAGCCCGTCCCGAACGTGCACCGGATCGTGCTGGACCGCCCGCCCGTCAACGCGCTCGACGTCGGCTCGGGCGAGCAGCTGCTCGTCGCACTCGACGCCGTCGAGCGCGACCTCGCGGTCCGCTGCGTGATCTTCACCGGCGCCGGCGGCGCCTTCACCGCCGGGGCCGACCTGCGCGAGCAGCAGGGCGTCGCGCTCGCCGACCGCGGCGCGTACCTCGATGGCATCTTCACGGTCATCGACCGCATCGACACGCTGCGCGTGCCGGTGATCGCGGCGATCGACGGACCCTGCTTCGGCGGGGGCCTCGAGCTGGCGCTCGCGTGCGACCTGCGCGTCGCCTCCACGCGCGCCTCGTTCGGCGCGAGCGGCGTGAACATCGGACTGATCGGCAGCGTCCAGCGGCTGCCGCGCACGCTCGGGCTCGGCCGCGCGATGGACATGCTGCTGACCGGCGCCACGTATGACGCCGAGCGCGCGGAGCGCTGGGGGCTCATCACGGCCATGCACGCGCCCGAGCGCTTCGAGGGCGCCGTGCTCGAGCTGGCGCAGCGGATCGCCTCGCGGGCGCCGTTCTCGGTCGAGGCGACGAAGGACGCCGCGCTCAGGGCCTTCGACATGACGCCGGAGCAGGCGCGCGCGGACCAGATCGCCCGCTTCGTGCGCCTGAGCGCGACGCAGGACCACGTCGACGCCGTCGCGGCGTTCGCCGAGAGCAAGCCGACCCCGGACTTCCAGCGCCAATGACCACACACGCACCGCACCGACGTGCACGAGGAGCCGTCTGATGGACCGCCCGAACGGACTCCACCCCTGCTTCGTGCGGCCCGTGCGCCCCGCGCCCGACGCGCTCGGCCGCTGGCTCGGATGGCAGGTCTACCGGCTCGCGCTCGGCGTCCTCTTCGAGGGCCGCGATCCCGACGCGATCATCGCCGAGGACCTCTCGGGCATCCGCTTCTTCGACCGCTCCCAGCCGGAGACGCTGCTGGAGGACCCGACCGTCCCGGTCGCATGGGACGACGTCGTCTACGAGGTCGACGAGCAGCGCGGCGCCGTCACGCTGCGCGCGCCGGACGGGACCGCGCGCACCGCGGTCGCGTACGGGCGCTACGGCTGCGTCGGCCTGCCGCAGGACGAGACCGCGCCGCGCGTCGCGCCCGAGCCGGTGCCCCCGCGCCGCGGCGCCTCCACGCGTGCCGAGCAGCCGTGGCCGCTCGGCTGCGCGATCGACCGGCGCGCGCTGCTCCCGGACGTCGACCTCGCGCCCGTCGAGGCGGCGCTCGCCGCGGTCGTCGGCGACGGCAAGGGCCGCGCGGCGCTCGTCGCACATCGCGGTCGGCTGATCGCCGAGGCCTACGCGCCGGGCTTCGACCGCGACTCGCGCCACTCCGGCTGGTCGATGTCGAAGAGCCTCGTGGGCGCGTTCGTCGGGCGCACGATCCAGGAGGGCTGGATCGGGCTCGACGACCTGGCGCCGGTCCCGCTGTGGGATCGGTACGGCGATCCGCGCGGCGCGATCACCGTCGACCACCTGCTGCGCATGAGCAGCGGGCTCGACTGCCCGATCGGGATGACGCCGTGGGCCGAGGGCGAGCACTACCACCCCTTCACCGGCCTGCCGGACGTCTACGCGTGGGCGACCGAGCTGGAGCTGCGCGCGGCGCCGGGAACGCGCTGCGCCTATCAGCAGTGCGACCCGCTCATCGCCGCGAAGGTCGCGACCGACCTCGCCGAGCGGGCCGGCGTCCGCCGGGTCGACGCGCCGTGGTCGCTGCTGTTCGACCCGCTCGGGATGGACAGCGTGATGCTGAGCGCCGACACGACCGGCAACTTCATCATGTCCGGCTACTCGCTCGCGACCGCGCAGGACTGGGCGCGCTTCGGCCAGCTGCTGCTCGACGACGGCGTCTGGCAGGGCGAGCGGCTGCTGCCGAGGGGCTGGCTCGACTACGCGACCACGCCCGCGCCGGCCGACGACGAGCCGGTCTACGGCGGGGCGTTCATGCACCTCGGCGACCGCTTCACCTTTATCAGCGGCGAGCAGGGCCGCGTGCCGGCGGGCACGTCGCTCGCCGCCGGCCACTACGGCCAGTTCACGTTTGCGATCCCCTCGCATGAGCTGGTGATCGTTCGTATGGGGCACGACCCGGCCGACGCGCCGATGCTCGACCTCGTCGAGGCGGCGGCCGCGGCCGTCGGGCCGAGCCCCGCACGCGCGGAGGGAGCCCCCTGATGTACCCGACGTCCTCGCGCCCGCACGCGGCGAGTCCCCCACGCAGGTCGCCGGCAGTGATGCCGGGCGCCTGCAAAGAGCCGGAGGAGAGCGAAGTGAGAGAGCAAGTGAGAGGTGCAGGAGCGCGGATGAGACGAGTCCGCCGCGCGGTCGGAGCCGCAGCCGCGGTCGGGTGCCTGCTCGGTGCGGGCGTCCTCAGCGGCTGCGGCAGCAGCGGGAGCAGCGGCAGCGCTGAGCTCGTGCGGATCGGCTCCGCGGGCACGATCGACTCGCTCAGCCCGTTCCTGCTGACGCTGCTCGGCGCGGCCGAGCTCGAGACGATCCAGTATCCGTTCCTCGTGCAGTACGACAGCACGACCGCGATCAAGCCGGACTTCGCGCAGTCGTGGACGTTCAGCGCCGACAAGAAGGCGCTGACGCTCAAGGTCGCGACCGGCGGCAAATGGTCCGACGGCCAGCCGCTCACGGCGGACGACGTCGCATGGACCTACAACACGATCGTGAAGGACGCCGCCGGCGGCACAGCTGCGCTGGCGCCGTACATCCCCGACGTGACCGGTGCGAAGGCGAACGGCGCGGACGAGGTCACGATCGAGTTCAAGGCACCGTCGCCGCATGCGCTCGGCGAGATCGTGAACATTCCGATCCTGCCGCGCCACGTCTGGGAGAAGTACGCCGCGAACGGCGGCAAGGGCCTCACGACGTTCAACAACCCGGCGCCGGTCGTCGGCGGCGGCCCGTTCTACGTCGCCAAGTACTCCAAGGGCCAGTCGGTCCTGCTCAAGCGCAACCCGGGCTACTACGGTCCGAAGCCGCACGTCAACGCGATCGGCTTCAGCCTCTACTCGAACTCGGACGCGATGACGAAGGCCCTCCAGGCCGGCGAGGTCGACGCGGTCGAGAACGTGCCGCCGCCGAGCCTCAAGGCCGTGCGGTCCAGCGGCGCGAACGTGCAGACGCCGGACTCGATCATCGCCATGTGGCTGAACATCAACTCGACCCCGAACAATCCCGACAAGGAGCTCGCCGACCCGGTCGTCCGGCAGGCGCTCGACGCTGCGATCAACCGCTCGCAGATCGTCAGCACCGCCTACTTCGGCGCGGCCACCCCGGGATCGTCGGTCATCCCGTCGGCGCTGCCGCCGTACCACAAGGACGTCGCAGTCGAGTCGTATGACCCAGCCACGGCGAACGCGCTGCTCGACCAGGCGGGCTACAAGAAGGGCTCCGACGGCATCCGCGTCGCGAACGGACATCCGATGTCCTACTCGATGGTCGTGATCGCCTCGCCGGGCTCCGGCATCGACAGCGCGGCGAACATCCTGCGTGAGGACTTCAAGCAGGTGGGCATCAAGCTGAAGGTGACGTCGCTCGACCCGACCGCGGCGATCGCCGGCATCTTCGGCCCGAAGAAGGACTACAAGTCCGAGTTCCAGTTCTCGCTGGGGCGGATCGCGTCGAGCTTCGACCCGGGTTCGTTCCTCAGCTACTTCTCGTGTGCCGGGAAGGGCTCGTCGAACTACTCCGGCTACTGCGAGAAGCCGTTCGAGGCGCTGATGCAGAAGCAGTCCTCGGAGCCGTCGAACCCGGCGCGCGTGGACGAGGTACAGCAGCTCCAGGACATGATCGCGCGGGACCGCCCGTCGCTCGTGCTCGCGTACGAGAAGGGAGCGTTCGCGTACCGCTCGCCGTGGACGGGCTTCACGCCCGGGCCGCTCGGCTGGTTCCTGGACAAGTTCACGGCGCAGAGCATCCAGAAGGGCTAGCGCCGACCCCGACCCGACCCACGACCGCATTCGCGCGGGGCGCCCACGACCACAGGTCGTCGGCGCTCCGCCGGGTGCGACCTTGAAAGCGAACGAGATGTCGACTGCCACGAAGTCCCTCAGCTCGGAGCTCGCCGAGCTGCGCGTGCGCCTCGGCGAGATCCACGACCTGGAGCGCGTCGAGGGGATGCTGCAGTGGGACGAGCAGGTCTGCATGCCGCGCGGCGGCGCGGAGATGCGGGGCGCCGCGCGCGCCACGATCGCCCGCGTGGTCCACGAGCGCGCGACCGCGCCGGAGCTCGGCACGCTCATCGACCGTCTCGAGCACGCGGCCGCCGACTGGGATCCCGACGGGATCGACGCCGGCATCGTGCGCGTGGCTCGCCGCGACTTCGAGACGAAGACCGCCGTTCCGGCCGCGCTCGTGGGCGAGATCGCGCACGCCGCCTCGGTCGCCCACGACGCATGGCTGCGCGCCCGCGATGCCCGCGACGGCACGGGCGACTTCACGATCTTCGCGCCGTTCCTCGAGCGCAACCTCGAGCTGCGCCTGCGCCAGTCGGCGTGCTTCCCCGGCGCCGCGCACCCGTACGACCCCCTGCTCGACGCCTACGAGCCCGACCTCACGAGCGCTGAGGTCTCCGCGGTCTTCTCACGGCTGCGCGACGGGCTCGTGTCGCTCGTCGAGACCGTGACCGCCGCCCCGGAGCCCCGCCGTCCGGGCCCGTTCGACGTCGCCCAGCAGCGCGAGCTCGTGCTCGAGATGGTGCGCCGCATCGGCTTCGACGACGAGCACTGGCGCTTCGACGAGAGCGTCCATCCGTTCGCGGCCGCGCCCGCGCACACCGACATCCGCATCACGAGCCGCTTCCGCGACGACGACCTCAGCGGCATCTTCCTCGGGCTGCACGAGTGCGGCCACGGCCTCTATGAGCGCCAGATCGGCGCCGAGCTGGTCGGCACGACGGTCGGCTGGGGCGCCTCGTACGCGATCCACGAGTCGCAGAGCCGTCTGTGGGAGAACCTCGTCGGGCGCTCGGAGCCGTTCTGGCGCTACTGGTTCCCCGAGGTGCAGCGGCGCTTCCCCGCCGCGCTCGAGGGCTTCGGTCTCGCGGAGCTCATGCGCGCGGTCAACCGCGTCAAGCCGACGCTGATCAGGATCGAGTCCGACGAGGTCACCTACTCGCTCCACGTCATCCTGCGCTACGAGCTCGAGCTGGCGCTCGTCGGCGGCGATCTGGCGGTCGGCGACCTGCCGGCGGCCTGGGACGCGCGCATGGGCGAGCTGCTCGGCATCGACGTGCCGGACGAGCGCCGCGGCGTGCTGCAGGACATGCACTGGGGTGGGGGCTGGTTCGGCTACTTCCCGACGTATGCCGTCGGCAACATGGTCAGCGCGCAGCTCTGGCGGGCGCTGCGCAGCGACCTGCCCGGCGTGGACGACGCGCTCGCCGCCGGGGACCCCGGCCCCGTGCGCGCCTGGCTCGGCGAGCACGTGCACCGCCACGGCCGTACCGTGACGCTCCCGTCGCTGCTGCAGCGCGTCACCGGCGCGGGCCTGGATCCCGAGCCCTATCTCGACCACCTGTCCGCGCGGTACGCGGGCGCGACCTGACATGGGAGACACGAGGAGCATGGCATCGACCGAGCAGGACATCGAGCAGCTGATTCCGCGCATGCGGACGCCGGGCGACGTGGCGATCTCGCCCGCGGGCGACCGGATCGCCTACACGGAGGCGCGGCTCGACGTCGACGTGGACGGGTACGTGACCGTCCTGCGCGTGCTCGAGCGGACCGCGGACGCCGGCTGGCGCCCGCTCGTCGACCTCGACGGCCGCGTGCCGCGCTTCGCGCCCGACGGGGCGCTCGCCTTCGCCGCCGCGCAGTCGGCGGGGGAGGGGATCTACCTCTGGCGCGAGGGCGCCGGCGCCCCGCAGCTGCTCGTCGAGGCCGACGGCGTGCGCGAGATCGTCTGGCATCCGCGCGGCGAGCGGATCGCGTACACCTGCCTGCGCGCGTCCGACTACGGCCCCGACGATCCGCTCGTCTTCCGCGAGGTGGGCTACCGGATGGACGGGCGCTCGTTCCCGCCGCGCTACTACGACCTGCGCGTGGTCGAGCGCGCGAGCGGCGAGAGCCGCACGCTCGCCTCCGGCTCCTTCGACGTCGTCTCGCCGGTCTGGCACCCCTCCGAGGAGAAGCTCGCCTACGCCCGCGACGACGTCGAGGACGGCCGCGCCGCCCTCTACACGCTGGCGCTCGACGGCGAGGAGCTGCGTCTGACTCCGCATCCGGTGCGCTGCGACACCGCGCTCTGGAGCCGTGACGGCAAGACGATCGTCTTCGTCGGCCAGCTCGACCGCCACCGCGGCCGCTGCGGCATCTTCCGCCTCTTCGCGATCGACGTCGCCTCACGCGAGATCCGCCTGCTCTCCGAGCAGCTCGAACGCGAGGTGACGTACAGCCTCACGTACATGCCCGGCGGCGACCCGCGGCTCGTGCCCGGCGGGGACGACGTGCTGTTCGTCGCCAACGACGACTTCGACACCGCGCTCTACCGCGTCTCGCTCGCGGGCGGTCCGTGCGAGCGGGTGCTCGGCGAGCACTTCGAGGCGGTCGGCGAGTTCGACGTCACGGACACGGAGCTGGTGGCGATCGTCGCCGACCCCAAGACGCCGGGCGAGCTCGTCCTGTGGCGGCCCGGCGACGGCGCGCGCGAGACGATCACGGAGCTTGCGGGCGACCTGCTGGCAGACCTCGCGATGCCCGAGCGGCGCGAGTTCGAGGCGCCCGACGGGACGATCGTGCACGGCCTGCTGCTGCGTCCGGCCGATGCGGAGGGGGCGACGCCGCTGCTGCTCAACGTCCATGGCGGCCCGCACGCCGCCTTCCTCGGCGCGATCAGCGACCCCGAGCTGCTGAGCTGGCAGTTCGCCGCGCGCGGCTGGAGCGTGCTGCTGCTCAACCCGCGCGGGAGCACCGGGCGCGACGACGCCTTCTACCGCGGCGTGAACGCCGGCTGGGGGGAGAAGGACCTCCATGACTTCCTGGCCCCGATCGACGCGCTGATCGCCGAGGGGCTCGTGGACGGCGAGCGCGTCGGCGTGACGGGCTACAGCTACGGCGGCTACATGACGAACGCGCTGCTCGCGCGCTCCGATCGCTTCAAGGCGGGCGTCGCCGGCGCGGGCATCACCGATCTCGTCTCCCAGTACGGGACCGCGATGCGCGGCATCCAGCACGGCGAGGAGGCGTCCGGCATGGATCCGGGCGTCGGCTCTCCGCTGGAGCGCTGGGAGCGCTTCGACCGCCTCTCGCCGATCCGCCTCGCCGACCAGATCGATGCGCCGCTGCTGCTGCTGCACGGCGTCGAGGACCAGATCGTGACGGTGGGTCAGGCGGAGGAGCTGTTCGCGGTGCTGCGCACGGCCGGCAAGCCCGTCGAGCTGCTGCTCTACCCGGGCTGCGCGCACGGCTGGGCCAGCTGGCCGCTGCACCATCGGATCGACTCCGACCGGCGCACGATCGCATGGATGGAGCGCCATGTGCTCGGACTGGACGAGGAGCGCTGGGCCTCAGGACCCGCGCGGCGGGGCGCTCGCTAGCGCGGAGGTCGGGATCGGACTCGTCAGCCGATCCGCTCGGCCAGCTCGACGATGATCCCCGCGGGGCCGCGGACGTAGCAGAGCCGGTAGCGGTCCTCGTAGCGCTCCAGCTCGCCGACGAGCTCGGCGCCGCGGGCTCGCAGGCCGGCGAGGAGCGTGTCGACGTCCTCGACGACGAATGCGACGTGGCGGATGCCCGGCGCGTTCGCCGGCGCGTGCGGGGCGGCGCCCCGGGTCGTCGGCGCGTGGAACTTCGTCAGCTCGAGGCGTGCGTGGCCGTCCGGGGTCTGCAGCATCGCGATCTGTGCCCGGACGCCGTCGAGTCCCACGATGCGGTCCACCCAGCGCCCCTCGACCGACCCCTCGCCCTGCAGCTCGAGCCCGAGCTCGACGAAGAACTCGATTGCGGCCGCGAGGTCGTCGACCACGACCCCGACGTGATCCATCCGCTGGATCGTCATGTGCTCGATGGTACGGGAGCGCGCCGCCGCGTTCGGATGCGCCGGGTCCCTTGCAGCGGGCGCAACCGGATGCGAGGCTGTGCTGAACCCGCGCCCGAGGAGCGTTCTGTGTCTACGCCCAAGGCCGTCCGCGCCGCGATCGCCGTGTTGGCGCCCGTGCTGCTGGCGCTCCTGCTCGCAGCCGGGAGTGCGTCTGCCGCGCCCGACCGTGTGGTGATCACCGGGGGCGCGGTCGTGTCGGCGGGCCAGACTGCCGGCGACGTCGTCGTGCTCGACGGGGCCGTGACGATCGCCGGACGCGTCACGGGCGATGTCGTGGCGGTCAGCGGGCCGGTCCGGGTCACCGGTCGTATCGATGGAGATCTGATCGCCGTGTCGGACCGGGCGTTCCTCGGTCCGGCTGCGCGCGTCGGCGGCGACCTGCGCTACGGCGACGAGCGTCCCGTGCTCGCGCCCGGTGCGAGCGTGGGCGGCAAGGTCAGCAACGAGGACTGGGCCGACGCGGCGAGCGGGTGGGGGTGGGTGAGCGTGTTCGGGTGGTGGCTGGCGGTGTCGGTCTCGACGCTGATCGTCGGTGCGCTGCTCGTGTGGCTGGCCCCGGGCGCGCTCTACGCCGCTGAGCGGGCGGTGCGCGAGCACCTCGGCGCCACCGTCGGGTGGGGCGTCGCGATCGCGATCGGGGTGCCGCTGCTGGCGGTGCTGGCGCTCGTCACGCTGGTCGGCATCCCGTTCGGCGTCGCGCTGCTGCTGGCCGCGATTCCCGTCCTGCTCGTCGCGTACGCGACGACTGCCTGGATCGTCGGGCGCCGGGTGCTGCGCAACCGGTCGACGTCGCGATGGGTGGCGATGCTGGCCGGCTGGGGAATCCTGCGCGTGCTCGCACTCATCCCCGTCGCGGGCGCCCTCGTCGGGCTCGCGGCGACGGTCGTGGGGCTCGGAGCGCTGGCGGTTGCGCTGTGGCGCGCGCGCAAGCCGAGCGCGCCTCCGGCACATCCCGAGGCGCCGGCTGCGGGCCGTCCCGCCCCGGCGGCCTGACGGGTGCGGGGCGCATCGAAGCGCCCTGCGTTCGTTCCGGTTGCCTGCAAGCGGAGCGGGCCCCAGGTGGGGCCCGCTCTCAAAACCTCGAATGACGTGCTGGCGTACTCGCGCGCTATGGCTTGTGCGGCGAGTGTGCTGCCAGGCGCTCGCTGGGGAGCACGGTCAGCCTGGGCGTGGTGCCCGGCGACGCGCTGTCGAGCGGTCGGGATGCGACGGCCGTGCGCGGCTGGTAGGTCACGCGCACCTTGATGCGAAGGCCGTCGGTGTCGCAGCTGAACCGCGTGATTGGGTCCCGCCGTGTCGCGTGGGCGACTGCGAGGTAGATCGCCGGGCGCGATGCCCAGACGAGCGTGGTCATGCTCGTGGCAATCACCGAAGCCGTAGCCGTATCCATAGCTGGTCCTTTTCTCGAACGAGCAAGGGTGCAGAGCGCGTCCGTGTCGGCTCTGAAAAGGGGGTGCTCGCGTGGTGCGATGCCGTTGCCTGAACGGTGCGATGTCTTTGCCGGAAGCCTCCTTGTATCTGGCATGGGAGAACCAATCAACATACGGGCCCTCCCGGACGGACGCGGCTGAAGGTGTCGCGTGACGTCGATGCCCGCCGCTGGCGGCCGTGGCCGTCAGTGGCTGTGGCCGTGGGGCGCGTCGGGCAGCACGGCTGCGGGGATCGGCGCCGCAAGCAGCGCGGCGAGCGCAGTCGTGAGCGGGACGGAGACGAGCAGGGCGATCGCGCCGACGAGCGTGGCGATGATCGGCTCCGAGAGGTCGGCGACGTTGAGCGCGTCGGTGGTGTTGGTGCCGGCGGCGTGGACGACCAGCAGAAGGGGAAGCGTCGCGCCCACGTAGACGAGCACGAGCGTGTGCGTGGTGGCGATGAGGTGGTCGCGCCCGACGCCGAGCGCGCCGCGGTAGAGGGCGCGGATCGTCATCGCGGGGTTGGCGTGGCGCAGCGCCATCACGGCCGAGGCTTGCGTGACGGCCATGTCGGCGAGGACGCCGAGGGCGCCGAAGGTCAGCCCGGCGAGCACGACGCCTTGGAGTGAGATCGTGCCGTTGAGCTGCGCGAGCGCGATCGAGAACTCGCTGCTGCGGCCGTCGAGGCCGGCGGCGTGGACGGCGACGGCGCCGAGGACCGCGGCGAGCAGGAGGCTGACGGCGATGCCGAGGATGGCGGCGAGGCTGGGTGCGCGCAGGCCGTAGGTGAGGCCGACGGTGACGAACATGACGGCGAGCGAGCCGACGACTGCGACGGCGAACGCCGGTCGTCCGTCGGAGATCGCGGGGACGACGAAGCGCATCACGAGCAGCAGGCTCAAGCCGAAGCCGGCGAGCGCAAGCACACCGCGGCGGCGTGCGAGGACGATCACGAGCAGCGCGAAGATCGCGGTCAGCCACAGCAGCGTGCTGCGCCGGTCGACGCTGACGAAGCCGTAGCGCTCGGCGCCGGCGGGTGCGCCCGTGACGCGCTGCACGCGGACGGCCTGGCCGGTGTGGATGGCCGGCGCGACGTTCGCCGGTCCGAGCGTGATCGGCTGCGAGCTGCCCTTGTCCGGGCCGGCGCCGACTCCCACGACGATCTCTCGGCACGTCTGCCGGACGGGGCCGGGGCAGCGCACGTTGCGCACGGCCCTGACGCGCGCCGGCAGTGTCGCGCCGCCCATCGCCTGTCCGGGGGCGGCGCGGTGGGTGGTGCCGTGCGGCCACAGCGCCACCAGTCCGATCAGCGTCGCGAACGCGAGCACGCCGGCCGCGGCCGCGAGCCCACGCCCCCAGCGGCTCCCCAGCAGCCCTCCGCCGGCGTGGGCGCGCAACCGCGCGAGCCGCGGGACGACGGTCCCGCCGCGTGCAGCGCGCGCCGGACGTCGTCGCGCCGCGCGTGCCGCTCGGCGCTCTGCGCGTGCACGGGCGCCGGCATCGCGCTCGTCGGCCCATGCCTCGATGTAGTCCGCGCCGTTGTCGTCACGCGGCGGCGCGGCGCCTCTTGGCAGCTCGTCGCTCATCCGCTTCCGGTTCGTTCGGGAGCGTGCGACTCCTGCGCCGTGGGCTTCCCGCAAGCGTGCGCCCACGCTACGCTGCCGGAATGTGCGCAGGGTGCATCATGGCCGCGACCGCCGGAGCGAGCGGAGCACGCGCGTGGTTGCAGGCGCAGCACCTCACCTGGCTGACGCCGAAGCGGATGAAGGCGGTCACGATCGCGTTGGTCGTCGCGGCCTGCGGCGTCTCGTCGGTCGGGATCAGCGGCTCGACGCCCGCGCCGTCCGCGCACCCCGCCGCCGCACCGGCGGCGACCGCCACGCACCGTTGAGCCCGAGAAAGGCGAGCTTTGCGGGGATTTTTCGCATGAAAGTCAGCGCCCGGGTGCTGTGGTGCGCAGGCCGGCAAGGCGTGCGGCTGCGCTCTGGCGCTCGTCGTAGCTGACGAAGGCGTCGATCGGCATGAGGTCGATCGCGGCGGCGACATGGATCGCGTCGAGGGCGCGCAGCGCTGGCTCGGCAAGGGCGCCGGCGGCGGCGAGCAAAGGCCGGTCGAGGGGGAGCAGCGCGACGGCTTCGAGCAACTCGCCGATCCGTTCGATGAGGAGCTCCGCTGGAAGCTCGGGGTCGTGCGCCATCGCACGGCGGACCGCCCGAGGGACTTCCGTCAAGACGAGCTCGCTGGAGACGAGGTCGGCTTCGTCGAGGTAGGCGCGAAGCCCCGTGCTCTCCGGCTCCTCGCGCACCAGCTTCACGAGCGCGGAGGCGTCGAGGTAGAAGAGCGCCACTGTCAGCGGTCGCTGCGGATCTCGTCGAGTGCCCGGCTGAGCGCGTGCGGGTCACCGGTCAGCTGCAGCGGCTCGGGCAGGCTGCGGCGGGAGGGGCGCGAGACGCGCCCTTCGGCGATCAGCCGGTCGAGCGCCTCGCCGGTGCTCGACGGGGGGCCGAGCTCGGCGACCGGCCGGTTGCGGTCGGTCACGACGAGACGCTCGCCGCGGCCGACAAGCTGGAGGTACTTGCTGAGGTTCTGCCGCAGCTCCGCGACGCCGACGGTTGTCATGTACATAAAGGTAGCAGGTGAGCTGCTCGCGGACAGTACTCGTAGAGGCCGTAGCCCGGCGCCAGCTGATCGTCCGCGAACGGGCCGCTCGCGCCGGGCTTGGAGCGCTTTTGCAGGATGCCGGAGGAGGGACTCGAACCCCCGACACGCGGATTATGATTGGGTCGTAAGTCGAGCGATGCCCGTCGGAATAGGGAACTTGCGTCCAGTTAAGTCGCTTCAGAGCGGTACTCCGCGATAGGGTCGGTACTCCCGGCGGTACTCCGCCATCGCCCTCGCTCACGGAAGGAGTCCCGCGAATGCCTGACGAGCTGCCGGCCGGCGCGCTCGTGGTCGTCCTCGGCAAGGACGGGGAGAGCCTCCATTGGGAGGCGAAGTGGCGCTGGCGCTCGCGACAGGTGAAGCGCCGGCTTGGGCGCGCGCACGTCGTCCCGCGGGCGACGCCACTGGCGTCGGACGGCGGGGAGCGCTTGGAGGGCTGGCGGGCGCGCTACGCCCCACGACGCGGTCGGCCAGGGCCTGGGTCGTTGACGCCCGAGACAGCGCTGCACGCAATGCGCGAGGCGATCCGCGCCTATGCCGACGAGGCGGAGGCCGCAGCGCGCGCGGCTGAGCGCGGCGGACCGGTGACGTTCGGTCGCGTCGCCGACGACTGGCTCGCCGAGCGTCGCGCCGAGGTCCGCGACGGCGAATTGAAGGGGAGCACCGTGCGCGACTACGCCTCGATGCTCCGGCGCGCCGACGATCCGCTCAGGCGCCGCGGGCGCGGACGAACAGCGCACATCATGCGCTCGTTCGACACGCGCCCGGTCGACGAGGTCGACGCCGACGAGATCGACGCCTGGCTGCGCAAGCTCCGCGCGGCGGGTCTGTCGCTGGGCACGCGCAAGAAGTACGAGGTCGTCCTTTCGCTCATCCTCGACTTCGCCGCGCGACGGCGGCTGATCGACGCGAACCCGATGACGGGCCGCCCACGCGCGAAGCGCAAGCGGGCTCGGAAGCCCGCGATCCAGGTCTACACGGTCGAGGTCGTCGAGCAGATCGCCCGCGAGGCCGACGGGACCTTCGGCGAGGCGATCCGCCTCGCGGCGCTGACCGGACTTCGCCAGGGCGAGCTGCTCGGGCTGCGTTGGCGCGACATCGACTGGGAGGGACAGAGCATCGTCGTGCGGACCCGCTACCTCGCTGGCGAGGGTGAGGACGTGCCGAAGTCCGACAAGGCCCGGACCGTCCCCCTCAGTGACCAAGCGGCGGCGGTGCTGGACCGCATCTCGCGCCGCGAGCACTTCACCCGGCGCGGCGATCTCGTGCTCGCGAACGAGCTCGGCGACCACACGGACCCGTCAACGCTCCGTCGCGCCTACGCCAGCGCCCGCGACGCCGTTCTCGAGGCCGCCGCCGAGGAAGGCGACGAGCTGCCCCGCCTCACGTTCCACGGCTTGCGTCACTGCTTCGGCTCCCGCTGCGCCGCGGCCGGCGTGCCACTTGCCTCCATCCAAGCCTGGATGGGCCACGCCGACATCACGACCACGATGGTCTACGTCCACTTCATGCCGCACGCGGACGACGCGGCGCGGCTGACGCGGGCGTTTGCTGACCGGCCACCGACCATGAAGGCGCTCTCGCGTTGATGTCTCGTCTTCTGACCGTGCCACCATCCGAGGGTGGACAGCGCCCGCCCTGAATCTCACGAGGATGGCAGGCTGGCGTCCGAACATCCACTGGGCGAGCTTCTTCCGCCAGGGATGGATGAACAGGCACTTCAGGAAGCGGTGGATTTCTCCGGGTACCCGCTCCAGACAGTTGTGGCCGAGTGGTTGTTCGATCACGGATTCGCCGTCTGCGAGGAGTGGGCCTTCGTAGATCCAGACACGGATACGCGGCGGACGATCGACATCGAAGCGGCCCGTTTCGTCGATGGGTGGTTTGAGACGGACGCTGGGAGAACGGCGGTGGGAGGCGTCCTCTTGATCGAGTGTAAGCAGAGCAGAAATCCTTACCTCGGCTTTGAGGCAGTTCGGATCAATCCGCTTGTTCGACGACTTCCTGTTGCTGGTTTGCCTCACGCTGAGATCGCGCTGCATTGGGAGGAGGAAGTCGAAGGTGCGATGGCCGTGTCGGTCCCTGTGCTGCACGCGCTCGGCCTTACGGAACACCCGTTCTTCACGGACCCGCCGGTTGCGACGAACCTGAGCAAGGCACATCCCAAGGGCAAGCGTGTCGAGCTTTCGGGAGACGAGCCGTACAACGCGCTTTCGCAGCCGCTGATCAAAGCGATGCTTCGCTACATCGAGCACTGGACCTTCAGCCCTGGCGATCGGCCGGAAGGGCAATACTCGATCCATCTGCCGATGCCCATAGCTGTGGTTGACGCGCCTCTCCTCCTGGTCCGTGGGCGGAAGGGCAGCAGCGAGATTTGCCCCACGGAGTGGATGCGTGTCATCACGCATGAGGCGGCCAGCAGATCTCCCGAGCCGTGGCGGCCACTCGGTTTCGATGTCATCAATGTGGTTCATGCGGACTTCTTTCCCACCTTCGTGGAGCGCCATCTGTTGCCTTTCTTCGACGAGTTCGCGCGGCGGCTACGCCTCGTCCAGGACGCGCTCCTGACAGGTGAAGCGCGCGTGCCTGACGCCGGGCTTGGCCTTGCTCGGCGAGGCGACTACTTCGAGTGGCTCACCACTCGCGCCTGATAGTCCAGAGACCGCTCTACGGCATATATCCCGTAGAGCTTTGAGTCGTCAGCGGGCAGCGTGCCGGCGCGGTGCGGGCGCGTTCTTCCAGGCATCTCGCGTTGGGCGAGGCGATGCGGCGGCGGCGCGTGGAGCTGGCGCGCTCGCAAGAGCAGGTCGCACTTGATGCCGGCATCGACCGGGCCTACTACAGCGGGATCGAACGGGGCGAGCAGAACGCGTCGTACGCGACGCTGTTGAGCATCGCGGATGTGCTCGATGTGCGGCTCTCGGATTTGCAGCGGCAGGCTGAGAAGTAAAGAGCGCCCGGCAGGGGGATGTGCCGGGCGCTCGCATCGCACGCCTCCGAAAGCTCGTCTGGTCGGGCGCAGGCTGAAGCGGAGAGGGGACGGCTCTCGTCGCTCCCTGCCTGGGCTCGCTCTCCGTTCCGACGAGCGAGGGATAGGCGATGTGCGCGGCATCCTACATATGCGGGATATATCCCGCAAGTAGTCAGCGGCGTTCGTGCAAAGCGCGCCGCTGCGTAGCGCCGCAGGCGCTACTCGGGCACGTCGTTGCTGATCGCCTCGACGGCGTTCTGGAGCTGGGCGAGGCTGATGCGCAGCGCCTCGGCGATCGCGAGCAGGGAGCCGTAGGCGGGGTTGCCTTCGCCGCGCTCGATCGCGCCCAGGTGGGAGCGATCCATGCCGGCCTCGTGCGCGAGGTCTTCCTGACTGATCCCGAGCGCTTCGCGGCGAACGCGGATGAGTTGGCCGAGCGCGCGGTGTTGTGCGGAGCGGGGGTCGGCCATGAGGGCGGCAACCTGCCGGAACCGGCCTGATGCCGCCACGGGATATATCCCACAGATAGAGACGTTGGCTTACCTGGAAGGACATGCCCGAACCCGTGGTCACCAGGTGTCACACATGTACACCGTGCATCTAGTCTGCGCTGACTTTGCGGTCACATATTGAGGTTCGGCTCGGGGCTTGCGTCGTCGTTCGGGGCGACGGTCGGAGCGGGCCGAGGGATGGGGGAGGCGGCTGGGTTGGCGGGCGCTCAGGCGGCGATGCCGTGCGTCTGTTCAGGCGCGGGGAGTGCTTCGAGCAGGTTCGCCGGGAGGCGCGTGCTGGCGTCCCACACCTCGATCGCGACGAGCTGGTGCGACGCGCGGTCGTAGTCGCGCAGACCACCAGGGACGCGCTCGCTCACGACATCGTCGGAATCGCCCGTGGGGAACCAAGCGATGTCGGCGGCTGGGTCGTAGTAGGCGAATGTCATGGACCGAGAATACCTCGCTCGTCAGCGGTTCCCTATGGGAGGCGCCACACGGACACGATGCGGACCGTTTCGACATCTCCGCCATGCGGGTGGTCGTAGATCGCCTCGAAGGTCGTCCCGTCGGCCGTCGTGCCCCTCACGAGCCACTGCGCGCGACCGTCGTTGACCTCACGGGCGTCGTGGCCTTCGCTGATCGCGTGCTCGATCTCGAGGCGATCAAGATGTCGCTGCCCGAGGCGCAACTGCGCGTGGTCCGTCCAGACGTAGTGCTCGATCGCCATGGGGCGGAGCCTATGGCGCGGAGTGGACGGGCACCAGCCCGAATCACGGAATACACCGCCGTGGTACTCCAGAGCGGTACTCCTTCACGGCTGCGATCACCCCGAGCCGCCGAAAGCCGGCGGGGAAGATGTCGCCTTGCAGGAAGAAACCGCTATGCCGGAGGAGGGACTCGAACCCCCGACACGCGGATTATGATTCCGCTGCTCTAACCGACTGAGCTACTCCGGCGGGGGAGGGAAGTGTAGCGATGCAGTGCGGATGGAGGCCGTCGCGCTGGGCGGCAGCCGCACGCCGTGCCTGCGGGGTCGCGGACCCGGGCTGCGCTTGACACACTCAGTTCAGGCCTTTAGATTTGCTTTAGCTCGTGGGGGCTCGGGGGCCGAGCAGGCGGGCGCGGCATCGCTTATGCGCACCGCCGGGGGTGAAGGCCTACGCGTGTCCTGTTGCGAGTAACGGCGCCGTCCGTAAAGGCTACGCCACGACACCGGGGGTCATGCAACGACGCCATGCTCTTTCACACCACCCGTGACGACGCGTGCGGGCCTGCCAGAGAGCGATCCGCATGCACAGCGCTCACCCATCGTCCTGGGTGGATCGGTCACCTCATGCAAAGGAGAAATCGTCATGCCCACCAGGAGGAAGCTCGCGCTCATCGCGGTCGCGGCCGTGATCGTGCTCGCAGTGCTCACGGCTCAGGCCGGCGCTCTAAGATCGCTCAACTTCAGCCCCGGCGGCGAAATAATGGCGACTGGTAGATGGGTCATAACGGGTGGAGCGGCGGAATTCACCGCCAACATCACGCTCAGAGGCACGATCGCGAGAGCCATAGCCAAGAGAGCGGGCGCACACATAGGCACGATCACAGGCGGGGCGGCCAGAGAATGCGCAGTGAGAAGACCCGCAGGCTGGACGTGCGTCTACACGACAGGGCCGCTAGTGGGAGAAACCTGGGACATCGCCTATAGCTCGTTCCTAGGCACGCTACCGACCATAACGGGCGTGCTATTGACAATTAACGAAGAGACATTCCTAACGTCCGAGAGAGAACCCCTTGGAAGAACCATCGAATGCCTATACAAGGGCCGCACGGCGGTGCTAGGCAGAGTGAACGGAGAAAGACTGCTGAACGAAATCACGTACCTAACAGGCGACAGCATGCCGTTGTTCAGAATCCTAGAAGGAGCTTGCCCTGAATCGATAGGGATAAGCGGCGGTTGGACGTTCACCACCGAGAGAGTCACCCTAATCTAAGGCTCGTGCTTCCCGGGCGTGGGGCCGTATGCGAGGTCCCACGCCCGCGGGCACGCGATCCGGGCGCCAGGTAGCGTTCCGCCTCGTGCCCGCCGCTCCCGACCTCGACCGCGCGCTGAACACGATCGTCGAGCGCTGCCTCGACGTGCGCTCCGGAGAGAACGTGCTGGTGATCGGCGATCCGGCGAGCCGCGAGCTGGCGCAGGCGCTGCGCGACGCGGCCGCCAACCACGGCGCCGACGCGGTGCTCGCGCTGATGGACGAGCGCGCGACGGACGGGACCGAGCCGCCGCCGCCAATCGCCGCGGCGCTCGCGGCCTGCGACGTCTTCCTGGCGCCCACCACGCGCTCCCTCTCGCACACGCGCGCGCGGAAGGCCGCCTCCGACGCCGGTGCGCGCGGCGCGACGCTGCCTGGCGTCACGGCCGACATGCTCGCGCGCGTCATGGCCGTCGACTTCGACGCGCTGAAGGCGCGCACGCAGGCGATCACGCGCTTGCTGGACGAGGCCGACAGCGCGCACGTGAGCTGCCCGCACGGCTCCGACATGACCTTCGACCTCAGCGGGCGTCGCGGCCTGCCGGACTACGGCGACATCACCGCCAGGCACGCCTTCGGCAACCTCCCCGCCGGGGAGGGCTTCATCGCGCCGGCGGGCGGCGGCGGCCACCTCGCCGCCACGAGCCTGGCGCCGCTCGGGATCTCGCCGGAGCCCGTCCTGCTCACCGTCGAGGACGGAAACCTGGTCGGCGCGAACGGCCCGTTCGGGCCGCAGTTCATCGAGCTGCTCCAGCGCCACGGCCCGCTCGGGACGAACCTCGCCGAGCTCGGCGTCGGCACCAACGACGCCGCGACGCTGACCGGCAACGTCCTGGAGGACGAGAAGCTGCTCGGCACGATCCACGTCGCGTTCGGCGCGAGCGCGGGGATCGGGGGCACCGTCTCCGTCCCGATCCACCTCGACGTCGTCGTGCTCGACCCGACGCTCGACGTCGGCTCCACGCGCGTGCTCGACGCCGGGCGCTGGGTGCTGTGAGCGCCGCGCCGACGCTGCTCGCGGTCCCGAACGTCTCCGAGGGACGCGACGACGGCACGATCGACGCGATCGCCGACGCGCTCGGGGGCGCCACCGCGGGGGCGCGGCTGCTCGACGTGCACCGCGACCGCGACCACAACCGCTCCGTCTTCACGCTCGCGGGCGAGCCGGGCACGCTGGCGCCGACGCTGCTCGCGGGCGCGCGCGTCGCGGTCGAGCGGATCGACCTGCGCAGGCACGCCGGCGTCCATCCGCACGTCGGCGCGCTCGACGTCGCGCCGATCGTGCATCTCGACGCCGCGGCGCGTGGCGTCGCCTGCGCGGAGGCGCTGCTGCTCGGCGACCTGCTCGCACGCGAGCTCGACGTGCCGGTGCTGCTCTACGGCGCGCTCGCGCAGGGACGCTCGCGCGCCGAGCTGCGTCGCGGCGGCCCGTCCGAGCTGGCGCGGCGGATCGAGGCCGGCGAGCTGACACCAGACTTCGGCCCGCGCGCAGCGCACCCGACCGCCGGTGCCACGCTGCTCGCGGCGCGCCCGCCGCTGGTGGCGTTCAACGTCACGCTCGCGCCGCCCGCGACGCTCGAGCAGGCGCGCGCGATCGCCGCGCGCATCCGCGACGGCGGTGAGGAGGGGTTGCCGGGGCTGCGCGCGATCGGGCTGCAACTCGAGCACGCGAACGCGATCCAGCTCTCGATGAACGTCGAGCGACCGCGCGAGGTTCCGCTGCGCGACGTCGTCGGCGCGATCCGCCGGCACGCTCCGCTGGCCGCCGCCGAGCTCGTCGGGCTCGTCCCCGAGGCAGCCCTCGAGGACTTCCCGGCCGACCTGCCGCTGCCCGGCTTCGATCCCGACCGGCACGTGATCGAGCGCGCCCTCGACCAACTAACCTCTTAGCCAGCCCATGGCTCCCACGAAGAAGAAGCGCCGGACCAAGCACCGCGGCAACGCGGCCGGCATGGTCGAGGCGCGCGGGCGCACGGGCAAGTCGACGACGGGCACGGCGAGCAAGGGCGACGCGCGCGCCCAGCGGCTCGCGCGGCTCGACCAGCCGCCGACGTGGCGCAGCGCGATCAACCGCGCGCTGGTCGCGACGGTCCTGTTCCTGCTGCTGCTGATCCTCTTCTTCCGCCACCAGCAGCTCGGCCCCAAGATCGGGATCGCCGCGTTCATGCTCGCCGTCTACGTCCCGATGGGCTACTACACCGACCTCGTCATCTACCGCCGCCGGCAGGCGAGGAAGCTGCAAGACCAGCACGCCAAGCGGGAGGACCGATGATCGACGCACGCCTCTTCACCGTCGGTCCGGTGCAGGAGAACTGCTTCGTCGTACGGCAGGCCGACGGCGATCGCGCGGTCGTGATCGACCCGGGGGAGGAGGCGCCGCGCCTGCTCGCCGCGGTCGACGACCTCGGCGTCGCGGTCGAGGCGATCCTGCTCACGCACACGCACTTCGACCACGTCGGCGCGGTGGCGCCCGTCGCGAAGGCGACCGGCGCGCCCGTCTACTGCCCCAAGCTCGAGCGCGGCGTGCTCGCGGACATCATGCGCTTCGTGCCGTGGCCCGGCTTCGGCCCGTTCGAGAGCTACGAGGCGGACGAGCTGCTCGCCGGCGGCGAGCGCCTCGAGCTCGCCGGCCTGACGTTCGACGTCGTCTTCACGCCCGGGCACAGCCCCGGTCACGTCACCTACGCGCTCGCCGGCGAGGAGCCGCCGGCGCTGTTCTCCGGCGACGTCCTCTTCCAGGGCTCGATCGGCCGCACCGACCTGCCCGGCGGGGACCACCAGACGCTGCTCGCCTCGATCGCCGGCCTGCTCGACGCCTACCCGGACGAGACGGTCGTGCACCCCGGTCACATGGGCCTCACCACGCTTGGCGCCGAGCGGGCGACGAACCCGTTCCTCGAAGCGCTCGCCCGGTAGCCTGCCGGCTCCGGTGAGCAGTCCCAAGCTTCAGGCCCCCCGCGGCACGCACGACGTGCTGCCCGACGACGCCGCGCGCCGCGACGCGCTGGAAGCCGCCGCGCGCCGGATCCTCGGCGCCGCCGGCTATCGCCGGATCGAGACGCCGGCGTTCGAGGCGACCGAGCTGTTCGCGCGCGGGGTCGGGGCCTCGACCGACATCGTGCAGAAGGAGATGTACAGCTTCGAGGACGGCGGCGGGCGCTCGCTGACGCTGCGCCCCGAGGGCACGGCGCCGGTCTGCCGCGCCTACCTGGAGCATGGGATGCAGCGGCTGCCGCAGCCGGTGAAGCTGTGGTACCTGTCGAGCTTCTTCCGCTACGAGCGCGCGCAGGCCGGCCGCCAGCGGCAGTTCTGGCAGGTCGGCACCGAGGCGATCGGCTCCGCGGACCCGGCGCTCGACGCCGAGTCGATCCTGCTGCTCGCCGAGCTGCTCGAGGCGCTCGGCGTGCGCGACGTGCGGCTGCGGCTCTCCAGCCTCGGCACCCCGGAGACACGCGCCGCCTACCGCGCGGAGCTGCAGGCCTACCTGCGTGCGCACGCGGACCAGCTCTCCGAGGAGGTGCGCGGCCGCATCGACGTCAACCCGCTGCGCGCGTTCGACGCCGACCACGAGGGGACGCGCGCGGCGATGGCCGGTGCGCCGCTGCTCGTCGACCGCCTTGACGGCGAGGACGCCGAGCACTTCGCCGCGGTGCGCGAGCTGCTCGACGGCGCCGACCTCGCCTACGAGGTCGACCCGACGCTCGTGCGCGGGCTCGACTACTACACGCGCACCGTCTTCGAGTTCACCAGCGACGCGCTCGGCGCCCAGAGCGGCGTCGGCGGCGGCGGGCGCTACGACGGCCTGATCGAGCAGCTCGGCGGCCCGGCGACGCCGGCCGTCGGCTGGGCGGCGGGGGTCGAGCGGATGCTGCTGGCCGCAGCCGAGCAGCCGGTCGGCGAGCCGGTCGTCGACCTGTACCTGCTCCGCGGCAGCGGCACGGCGACGGCCGCGGTCGCCTTCCAGCTCGCGCACGAGGCGCGTCGCGCCGGCCTCGCCGCGCAGCTCGAGCTGGCGGGGCGCTCGCTGAAGGGCCAGCTCAAGCAGGCGGATCGCCTCGGCGCGCGCTTCGTCGCAATCATCGAGGAGGAGCACGTGACGCTGCGCGACCGCCAGTCGGGCTCAGAGGAGACGGTGACGCCCGACGGCGTGATCGCGGGCGTCCTGCGCGGACGGCAGCTCTCGTGAAGACGCCGCGCGCCAACGACTACCGCGACGCCTGGTGCGCCGAGCTGACCGCCGCGCGCGCCGACAGCCGCGCCCGCGTCGCCGGCTGGGTGCACCGTCGCCGCGACCACGGCGGGCTGATCTTCATCGACCTGCGCGACCGCACCGGGATCGTGCAGCTCGTCTTCCACCCGGACCGCGCGCCGCAGGCGCACGCCGCCGCGCACGCGCTGCGCTCCGAGCACGTGCTGAGCGCCGTCGGCACGGTCGTGCGCCGCGAGGCGGCGAACGTCAACCCGAACCTGCCGACGGGCGAGATCGAGCTGACGGTCGAGGACGTGGTCGTCCACGCCGAGGCCGAGACGCCGCCCTTCCCGATCGACGAGGACGGCCCCGTCGACGAGCTGATCCGCCTGCGCCACCGTGCGCTGGACCTGCGCCGCACACCGCTGCGCGAGGCGCTCGCGCTGCGCCACACGGTGATCGCGACGATGCGCGAGGTGCTGAACGCACGCGACTTCCTCGAGGTCGAGACGCCCGTCTTGACCCGTTCGACGCCGGAGGGCGCGCGCGACTACCTCGTGCCCGCGCGGATCGAGCCGGGCGCGTTCTACGCGCTGCCGCAGTCGCCGCAGCTGTTCAAGCAGCTCCTGATGATCGGCGGCCTGGAGCGCTACTACCAGATCGCCCGCTGCTTCCGTGACGAGGACACGCGTGCCGATCGCCAGCCCGAGTTCACCCAGCTCGACATGGAGCTGAGCTTCGTCTCCGAGGACGACGTGATCGAGGCGATGGAGGCCGTGATGGGCGCCGTCTTCGCGGCGACCGGCTTCGACGTCGCACCGGCGCCGTGGCGGCGGATGGCCTACGACGAGGCGGTCCTGCGCTTCGGCGTCGACCGGCCCGACACGCGCTTCGGCCTCGAGATCCAGGAGCTGGGGGAGGCGCTTGCGGCGACGGAGTTCAAGGTCTTCGCCGGCGCGCTCTCAGGCGGGGGCGTCGTGCGCGGAATCAACGCCGGCGCGCGCGAGCTGGCGCGCAAGGACCTCGACGAGCTGACCGAGCTGGCCAAGCGCCACGGCGCGAAGGGCCTCGTGTGGGCGTTCGTGCAGGAGGACGGCACGTGGCGCTCGCCGATCGCGAAGTTCCTGTCCGAGGATGAGCTGGCGGCGGTGACCGCGCGGCTCGCGGGTCAGCCCGGCGACCTGCTGCTGGTCGTCGCCGACACCGCGAAGGTCGCGGCGGCATCGCTCGGCGCGCTGCGGCTCGCGCTGGCCGAGCGCTTCGGCCTCGTCCCGGACGGCGCGCACGACATCCTCTGGATCGTCGACTTCCCGATGTTCGAGCCGGGCGAGGACGGCGCCTGGAACGCGCTGCACCACCCGTTCACCGCACCCGCGGGCGACCTCGACGGCGACCCGGGCGCGCTGCGCTCGCGCGCGTACGACCTCGTGCTCGACGGCAGCGAGATCGGCGGCGGCTCGATCCGCATCAACCGCGCCGACGTGCAGCGGCGCGTGCTCGAGCTGCTCGGCATGAGCGCGAAGGAGGCGCAGGCGCGCTTCGGCTTCCTGCTCGACGCGCTGCGCTACGGCGCCCCGCCGCACGGCGGGATCGCGATGGGGATCGACCGCATCGTCATGCTGCTCGCCGGTCGCGAGTCGATCCGCGACGCGATCGCGTTCCCGAAGTCCGCGACAGGGGCAGACCCGCTGACCGGGGCTCCCGCCGCCGTGGACGCGGGTCAGTTGCGCGACCTCGGGCTGCGGCTCGATCCGCGCGCGCCATCGCAGGGCTAACGCCGCAGGGGGTTCCTGCCGACAACAGGGCTTGATGTCGCAAGTCTCCCGGCCCGTGCAGGTTCTGCTGCTGGTCACCGCGCTGTTCGGCGCGGTGTGGTTCGTCGCGCTGCGCCCCAAGAGCGCGAGCTCCGGTGGCACGGCTGCGCCGCCTGCCCAGCAGCCGGATGCGCCCGGCGCGCAGGGGCTGAAGAGCGCCGTCGACAAGGCGCATGACGCGGCGGGCACGGCCCAGGCCGACGCCAACCGTGCCGGCGCGACCAGCGCCGACGGCACGGCGTCGAAGTCCGGGGGTGCTACGACAGCCACGCCCACGAAGGCTGCGACGACGACGCACGCGACCGCGCACAAGCACACGACCGCGCACAAGCACGCGCACAAGGGCCACCAGGCCGCGCATGCGGTGCGCTTCACGCATGCCGACGCCGCCCGCCTGCGGGCAGTGCGCTCCGCGGTGCGCCATCACAAGGCCGTCGCGATCGGGTTCGTCGATCCCGCCACCGCCGACGGGCGCGGCGTCGCCGTCGAGTTGCGCCACGTCAGCGAGTTCGGGGGGCGCGCGCTCGCGGTCTCGGTTCCGATCGCGCAGCTCTCGCGCTACGACTTCATCACGCACGACGTCCAGGTGACGGTCGCGCCCACGACCGTGATCGTCGCCCGCAACGGCGAGGCGACGACGATCGTCGGCTTCGCCGACCGCGGCGAGATCCAGCAGGACCTCGCCGACGCGCTCGCCGTCAAGCGCTGACCGGCTGCGCGCAGCGCTCTAGACTCGCTGCGTGGACTCCGAGCGGTTCGAGCACCATCTGACCTCGCCGCGCGGTCGGGGGCGGCTGCCGCAGGGCGGCGCGAGCGGGGTGGCGGGGACGAAGGCGTGCGGCGACGTCGCGCGCTTCGGCCTGACGCTGTCCGCCGACGGCACGCACGTCGCCGACGCCGGCTTCGAGGCGGAGGGCTGCGGCGCGACGATCGCCGCCGGCAGCGCCGCGGTGGAGCTGGCCGCCGGCCGGCCGCTGCTCGAGGTCGCGCGCGTCGGCGCGCAGGAGATCTCCGCGGAGCTGGGTGGCCTCAGCCCCGCCAAGCATCACGCCGCCGAGCTCGTCGCCGACGCGCTCGCGCGGGCGCTCGGCACCGCCGCCCATGCGAGCGCCCGACTGCCGCTCGCCGACGGCGCGGGGCGGACGCTCGTCGCGATGTCCGGCGGCGTCGACAGCGCCGTCGCCGCGCTGCTGTCCGCGCGCGGCGGGCGCGACACGGTCGCGGTCACCGTCGAGCTGTGGGCGGACGAGGCGAACGACGGCGAGCGCTCGTGCTGCTCGGCCTCCGCCGTGCGCGGCGCGCGTGCGCTCGCGCAGCGGATGGGGATGCCGCACTTCACGCTCGACCTGCGCGACCCGTTCCGCGCGGGCGTCGTCGACCCGTTCATCGCCGAGTACGACGCGGGCCTGACGCCGAACCCGTGCATCCGCTGCAACGGGCACGTCCGCCTGGACGCGATGCTCGCGCTCGCCGACGGCCTCGGCGCGCAGACGCTCGCGACCGGTCACTACGCACGCGTCGTCGAGCACGATCATCCCGCCGGCCCGCTGCTGCGCACCGCCGCCGACCCGGCGAAGGATCAGACGTACATGCTCGCCGCGCTGGCGCCGGCCTCGCTCGCGCGCATGCGCTTCCCGCTCGCGGAGCTGACGAAGCCGGAGGTGCGGGCGCTCGCCGCCGAGGCCGGGCTGTCGGTCGCGAGCAAGGCCGACTCGCAGGACCTCTGCTTCCTCGCCGGCACGAGCCGCGCCGCGTTCCTCGAGCGCCACGGCGGGATCCGCGAGCGCCCCGGGGAGATCGTCGACCGCGCCGGGCGCGTGCTCGGCCGCCATCGCGGCCATCACGGCTTCACCGTCGGGCAGCGCAGAGGGCTCGGCGTCGCGGGCGACGAGCCGCTCTACGTGCTCGCGACGGACGCGCGCCGCAACCGCGTGATAGCCGGGACGCGCGCGGAGCTGGCGACGACGCGTGTGCCGGTGCGCGGCGCGCGGCTGCTGCGCGACGGCGCGCGCGTGGACCGCGTGAAGCTGCGCTACCGGGCGAAGCCGCTGCCTGCGCGGCTGCTCGGCGACGCGAGCGCCGGCTCGCACCGCAGCCTCGAGCTCCAGCTCGCCGAGCCGGTCGACGGCGCCGCGCCCGGCCAGCTCGCATGCCTGATGGACGGCGAGGTGATCGTGGGCTGGGCGACGATCGCGGCGCCTGCGACGGCCGCCGTCGAAGCACCGGTCGGCGCCTCCGCCGCCTAGACTCAGCAGGCCCATGTCGATGACCTCGGACGAGATCCGCGCCACGTTCCTGTCGTTCTACGAGCAGCGCGACCACCGGCGGCTGGCCTCGGCCTCGCTCGTGCCGGCGACGTTCGACGCCTCGGTGCTGCTCACGACGGCGGGCATGCATCCGTTGAAGCCGTACTTCTCCGGCCAGGAGCAGCCGCCGCACCCGCGTCTGACGAGCTGCCAGAAGTGCTTCCGCACGGTCGACATCGACATCATCGGCACGACGCACCGGCATCTGACGTTCTTCGAGATGCTCGGCAACTTCTCGATCGGCGACTACTTCAAGCAGGACGCGATCGCGTTCGCCTGGGAGCTCTCGACGCAGGGCTTCGGCTTCGACGCCGACGACATCTGGGTGACCGTCTTCGGCGGCGACGAGGCGCTCGGGCTCGGCCCCGACGAGGAGGCGATCGCGCTGTGGGAGGCGATCGGGCTGCCGCGCGAGCGGATCGTCGAGTGCCCGCGCTCGGAGAACTTCTGGCAGGCGGGGCCGATCGGGCCGTGCGGGCCGTGCAGCGAGCTCTACCTCGACCGCGGCCTCGCGTTCGGCGAGGCGGACGACCTGCCGGGCGGCGAGAACGAGCGCTTCCTCGAGTTCTGGAACCTCGTCTTCATGACGTTCGACCAGAACCCGCCGGACACGCTGGCGCCGCTGCCGGCGCGCAACATCGACACGGGCCTGGGGCTCAACCGCATGGCGGCGATCCTGCAGGGCAAGGAGTCGGTCTTCGAGACCGACCAGTTCGCGCCGCTGATCGCGCTCGGCGAGGAGCTCTCGGGCCGCCGCTACGGCTCCGACGAGCCGACGACGCGCGCGCTGCGGATCCTCGCCGACCACACGCGCGCGATGACGTTCCTCGTCGCCGACGGCGTCGTGCCCTCCAACGAGGAGCGCGGCTACATCCTGCGGCGGGTGATGCGCCGCGCGATCCAGCAGGGGCGCCAGCTCGGCTTCGCGCCCGGCTTCCTGCCGCGCTTCGCGGCGGTCGTCGAGGAGACGATGGGCGGCGCCTACCCGGAGCTCGTCGAGCACCGCGACGCGATCCACAAGTGGCTCGCCGCCGAGGAGGAGGGCTTCGGACGGACGCTGGAGCAGGGGACGAAGCTGCTCGACGACCTGATCGCGCGGGCGCAGGAGCAGGGCGAGGAGGGCCTCGGCGCCGAGGACGTCTTCCAGCTGCACGACACGTTCGGCTTCCCGATCGACCTGACGCGCGAGATCGCCGCCGAGCACGGCGTCGGCGTCGACGAGCCAGGCTTCGAGCGGCTGATGGAGGGCCAGCGGGCGCGGGCGCGGGCGGGCGCGGGCCGCGGAGGCGGCACGGACGAGCTCCGGGAGCGGGCGCAGGCGTTGGCCGGTCGGGCCGAGGCCACGCGGTTCACGGGCTACGAGGAGATCGAGCAGGAGACGCAGGTCGCGGCGCTTGAGGTTGGGGACGGACGTGTGCTGGTCAAGCTGCGCGAGTCGCCCTTCTACGCCGCGGGCGGCGGGCAGGTCTCCGACGCGGGCTACGTCGAGTGCGCCGACGGCGACTGCCGTGCGCGCGTGGCGGACGTGCTGCGGCTCGCCGGCGGGGAGGATCAGGTGCTGGTGCTGGAGCCCGAGGTCGGCGAGTTGCACGAGGGCGAGCAGGTCCATGCGGTCGTTGACCACCGCGCGCGCCACGCGACGCAGTGCAACCACACCGCCACGCATCTGCTGCACGCGGCGTTGCGCCGCCGGCTCGGCACGCACGTGCGCCAGGCGGGCTCCGCGGTGCAGCCGGACAAGCTGCGCTTCGACTTCACGCACGGCGCCGCGCTGAGCGCCGAGGAGCTGCGCGCCGTCGAGGACGACGTCAACGGCTGGATCCTCGAGAACCATCCGGTGAGCGCGACGACGCGCACGCTGGAGGAGGCGAAGGCGGCAGGGGCGATGGCGCTGTTCGGCGAGAAGTACGGCGACGTCGTGCGGATGGTCGAGGTTGGCGACGGCTCGTTCTCGCGCGAGCTGTGCGGCGGCACGCACGTGCGCTCGACGGCGGAGATCGGCCTCTTCCGGATCGTCTCGGAGACCTCGAGCGCCGCGAACGTGCGGCGGATCGAGGCGCTGACGGGGCCGGCTGCGGTGGAGCTGGCGCGCGAGCACGACCGCACCTTGACTGCCGTGGCGACGGAGCTGCGGGCGGTGCCGGAGCAGGTGCCGGCCGCGGTGAGCGAATTGCGTGCGCGTGTGAAGGACCTGGAGAAGGCAGCGAGGAAGGGGGGAGGGGCGAACGGCGCCTTGGATCTCGACGCCCTGCTCGCGTCGGCGGGCGACGTCGGCGGTGCTCCCATCCTCGTTGCCGCCGTTGACGTTGCGGACCCCAAGTCGCTTCCGGACGTGGCCGATCGGCTGAAAGCGAAGCTCGGCGACTCCGCGATCGTGCTCGGTGCGGTCGCGGGCGGATCGGTCCACCTCGTCGCGACCGTCGCGCCGGCGCTCGTGGAGCGCGGCGTGAAGGCGGGCGCCGTGGTGAAGGTCGCCGCGGAGGTCGCGGGCGGCGGCGGCGGCGGGCGCGACACGATGGCGCGCGCCGGCGGACGCGACCCGGACAAGCTTCCCGCCGCGCTGGACGCCGCGCGCGCGGCGATCGAGGCCGCGCTCGCGGGTTGATGCGCGTGCTTGCGCTCGACTACGGCAGCGCCAGGTGCGGGTGCGCTTTGAGCGATCCGACCGGGACGTTGGCGACGCCCGTGGCGGCGATCGAACGGCCCTCCTCGAGGAAGGGGATGGCGCGGATCGCCTCGCTCGTCCGCGAGCGCGAGGTCAGCGCCGTCGTCGTCGGCCTCCCGTTGGGACTGTCCGGGGAGGACACCGAGCAGACGCGGGAGACCAGGGCGTTCGCTCTGCGGCTGGGCGCCGCGGTCGACGTCCCCGTCTCGCTCTACGACGAGCGTTTCACCACGCGCATCGCCGAGCGCACCGGTACGCACCGGACATCGGAGGACTCCCGCGCCGCCGCGGTCCTGCTCGAAGACTGGCTCGCCCGCCATGGCTGACCGCACCCCCGCCGAACGCGAGGCCGCCCGCTTCGAACGCGAGCGACGCCGGGCCGAGCGCGAGGGTCGGACCCCGCCGCCCGCGCCTGCGCCGTCGCCACCCGATGCGCGCCGAGTTCAGGTCCCAGGAGGACCTATTCCCTCCACGCATCCCCCCGATCCCCAGCCGACGCAGCAGTTCGACGTGACCGCGGAGTGGACGGAGGAGCATGCGACGATCGCGGTCGAGGACCCGGCGCCCGACCCCGAGCCGGACCCCGATCCGGAGGTCCCGCTCGGCACGCGCCGCGTGACCGCCAAGGAGCACCCGCGCTTCGGCGGGCGCACACGCAGGCCGGCCAAGCCGGCGGACACAACGAGGAGCCCCCGACGCATGCCCCGACGCACCCTTCTCCTCGTCGCGATCGTGCTGATAGCCGGCGCCGCCTGGTTCCTCTCCAACCTCTATCAACCCTTCAAGGGCGATCCCGGCGCGCGCGTCGCGGTCAAGGTCCCAAACTGCGCCACCGTCGGCCAGATCGGCGACCTCCTCCAGCGCGACGGCGTCATCGACTCGAGCTTCTACTTCGGCCTGCGCGCAGCGATCGCGGGCCAGCGCGGCGACCTCAAGTCCGGGACGTTCACGTTGCGCAAGGACATGAGCTACGGCGACGCGCTCACCGCGCTCACCCACAACCCGCCGCCACCGCCCGTCGTCAGGGTCACGATCCCGGAGGGACTCAGCCGTCGTGAGGCGGCGCCGATCGTCAAGCAGGACGGCATCGCCGGGGACTACCTGGCCGCCACGCGCACCTCGAAGGCGCTCAACCCCCACCGCTACGGTGCGCCCAAGGGCACCGGCCTCGAGGGCTTCCTGTTCCCGGCCACCTACGAGCTGCGCCGCCACGCCACCGCGCAGCAGCTGGTGGCCGAGCAGCTCGCGGCGTTCAAGCAGAACCTCGCCGGCGTCAACCTCCGCTACGCCCGCAGTAAGAACCTCACCGCGTACGACGTCGTCGTGATCGCCTCGATGGTCGAGCGCGAGGTCGCCGTCGCGAAGGAGCGGCCGCTCGTCGCGGCGGTCATCTACAACCGCCTGCACCAGGGGATCCCGCTGGGGATCGACGCGACGCTGCGCTTCGCGCTGCACGACTGGACGCACCCGCTGACGGTCTCCGAGCTGGCGAGCACGACCCCCTACAACACGCGCAACCACCAGGGGCTGCCGCCCGGCCCGATCGGCAACCCGGGGCTCGCCTCGATCGAGGCCGCCGCCCATCCCGCCCACGTCGGCTACCTCTTCTACGTCGTCAAGCCGGGGACGTGCGGCCGGCACGCGTTCTCCTCCACCGACGCGCAGTTCCAGCGCGACGTCGCCCGCTACAACGCGGCGCGCGACGCCGCGGGTGGCAAGTCGCCGACGAAGTGCTGATGGGGCTCTGCGGGGTCCTCGGCTGGCCGGTGGGCCACAGCCGCTCGCCCGCGATGCACGAGGCCGGCTATGCCGCGCTCGGCCTCGACGGGTGGCGCTATCAGCTGCTGCCCGTGCCGCCCGAGCTGTTCGAGGAGACGGTCCGCGCGCTGCCGGGCGTCGGCTTCGTCGGCGCGAACGTGACGATCCCGCACAAGGAGGCGGCGCTGGCGCTCGCCGACGAGGCGACCGACAGCGCGTGCGCGATCGGGGCGGCGAACACGCTGACGTTCGCGGCGGACGGACGCATCCACGCCGACAACACCGACGCGCCCGGCCTGATCGACGCGCTGGGGCGCGATCCGGCCGGCGCGAGCGTGCTCGTGCTCGGCGCGGGCGGCAGCGCGCGGGCCGCGGTGTGGGCGCTGCGCGACGCGGGCGCGGCCGACGTGATGGTGTGGAACCGGACCCGCTCCCGGGCCGAGCGGCTGTGCGCGGAGCTCGGCGGACGCGTCGTCGAGGCGCCCGTCGCGGCCGACATCCTGGTCCATACGACATCCGTTGGTCTGCACGGGGAGGATCCGTTCAAGCAGCTGCCACTCGGAGTCGATGGCCTTCGCGGGTACCCATGCGTCATCGACCTCGTATACGGAACGGCCCCGACGGGCCTCGTGATCGCCGCTCGCGCCGCCGGCGCCGAGGTGGTGGACGGCCTTGACGTCCTCGTCCGACAAGGAGCCCGGAGCTTCGAGCGGTGGACCGGGCGGCCGGCGCCCATCGGAGTCCTCCGCGCCGCCGCCCGGGGCGACGCGGCCTGACGCGCCCACGGCGGCGTTCGACCCGTTTGCGCTGCACTCCGACGGCGGCGAGGTGCCGCCCGAATGGTCGGCGCTGGGCACCGGTGAAAGCGCCGAGGAGCCGGTCGAGCAGCACGCGCCCGAGGCGCCCGAGGCGAGGCCCGATCCGCCACCGCGGGTGCGCTCCGCGGCGTCGGCGCCGACTCGCTCATCCGGCGGCGGCCGGTCGCACCTGCACGCCGTCGGCGCCGACGGGCCGCTCACGGACGGTGCGCTCGCGCGCGCGCCGCAGCACGAGGCGTTCAGCGGGATCACGCCGCCGAGCCGCCGCGGGGGCTCCGGCCGCTTCCTCACCGACGTGCTCGTCGACCTCGGCTTCGTCGAGCCGGAGCTGGTCGAGACCGCGGTCGAGGCGGCGCGTTCGGCAGGACGTCCACCGGAGAAGGTGCTGCTGGAGCAGGGCGCGATCACCGAGGACCAGCTCGCGCGCGCGATCGGCGAGCGCTACGGCCTCGACCACCTCGACCTGACGGTCTTCAAGGTAGACATGGCGGCCGCGAACCTGATCGACTCCTCCGCCGCCAAGCGCTACGACGCCGTTCCGGTCGCGTTCGTCGACCAGCGCACGCTGCTGGTCGCGATGGCGGACCCGGCGAACGTGCTCGCCGTCGACGACATCGCGATGCTGACGCGCTTGGACGTGCGTCCGGCGGTCGCCTCGCGCGAGGACGTCGCGGCGCTCGTCGCGCGCCTGGACCGCTTCGGCGACTCGGTGCGCGAGGCCGTCGACGAGGAGATCGAGGAGCAGGGGGACGACGGCGAGGTCGTCGACCTGCGCGAGACGGCGGAGCAGGCGCCCGTCGTCAAGCTGCTGAACTCGATCATCGCCCAGGCCGCGGAGCGCGGCGCCTCCGACATCCACTTCGAGCCCGACGGCCGCGAGCTGCGTGTGCGCTTCCGCATCGACGGCGTGCTGTCGATCTCCACGACGATCCCGCAGCGGATGGTCGCCGGGATCGTCTCGCGCACGAAGATCATGGCCGAGCTGGACATCGCCGAGAAGCGCATCCCGCAGGACGGCCGCGTCGGCCTGACCGTCGACGGGCGCCAGGTCGACGTGCGCGTCGTGACGCTGCCGAGCGTGCACGGCGAGTCGATCGTGATGCGCATCCTCGACAAGGAGCAGTCGCAGCTCAACCTCGACACGCTCGGCATGCGCGACGAGGAGCACAGCCGCTTCGAGCAGGCGATCTCGCAGTCCTACGGCGCGGTGCTCGCGACCGGCCCGACCGGCTCGGGCAAGTCGACGACGATGTACGCGGCGCTTGGCCAGCTCAACACGACCGACAAGAACATCATCACGATCGAGGACCCGGTCGAGTATCAGATCGGCGGGATCACGCAGGTGCAGGTGAACCCGCGCGCGGGCCTGAGCTTCGCCAACGGCCTGCGCTCGATGATGCGCGCGGACCCCGACATCATCATGGTCGGCGAGATCCGCGACGGCGAGACGGCGCAGATCGCGATCGAGTCGGCGCTGACCGGCCACCTCGTCCTCTCCACGCTGCACACGAACGACGCGCCGTCGGCGATCACGCGCCTGATCGAGATGGGGATCGAGCCCTTCCTCGTCGCCTCCGCGCTCGACTGCGTCGTCGCCCAGCGGCTCGCCCGCACGCTCTGCTCCACCTGCAAGAAGCGCACGATCGTGCCGGCCGAGGTGCTGCGCCGCAGCGGCTTCAAGGTCAAGCTCGACCTCGAGGTCTACGAGCCGGTCGGCTGCGGGCGCTGCGGCGGGATGGGCTACAAGGGCCGCGTCGGCCTGTACGAGGTGATGACGCTGAACGAGGAGATCCGCGCGCTCGTGCTGGCGCGCGCCGCGGCCGACGAGATCGCCGCCGTCGCCCAGCGCGGGGGCATGCGCACGCTGCGCGACGACGGCCTCGCGAAGGTCCAGGCGGGGCTCACCTCGCTCGCGGAGGTCGCGCGCGTGACCGGCACGTCGTAGCCGGTTGTAAGCGCGCAAACACGCAACAATCGCAAGCTTGCGAATATCGCGCAAAGCGATATAGTCGCATCTGTGCAAACGACTTCCGTCTCCGTCGATCGGCTCGCCGATCACCTCATGCACTTCTTCCTGAACGTCATCAAGGGCGAGCAGGACACGCTCCTGCAGGTGATCGCCGACCTCGAGCTGACGATCCCGCAGATGCGCGGCATGTTCATCCTCGGCGGCTCCGAGGAGGGCCTGACGCTCACCGAGCTCGCACCGCGGATGGGGCTCTCGATCGCCGCCGGCGGCCGCGCGATCGACGGGCTCGCGCGGCTCGACCTCGTCTCCCGCCACGAGGACTCCCACGACCGCCGCGTCAAGCGGCTCGCCGTCACCGAGGCCGGACGCGACGCGCTCGCGCGCATCGCCCAGGCGCGCCGCGAGGACATGCGCCGCTACGCCGCGACGCTGGGCGAGCGCGAGCGCGCGGTGCTCGCCGACGCGCTGGAGACGGTCTTCGCCGCTGCCGGCGATCAGGAGGCACCGCGATGAGCGAGGAGAACGGCGCCCTGGACCGCGCGGTGCTCGCGATCGCCTCGGTCGTCGTGCTCGGCACGATCATGTCGATCCTCGACACGACGATCGTGAACATCGCGATCGACCACCTCGCAACCGACTTCCACGCCCCGCTGCCGACGATCCAGTGGGTCTCGACCGGCTACCTGCTGGCGCTCGCGACCGTGATCCCGCTGACGGGCTGGGCGGCCGACCGCTTCGGCACCAAGCGCCTCTACATGACCTCGCTCGTGCTGTTCCTCGCCGGCTCGGCGCTGTCCGGGATGGCGTGGTCGGCGCATTCGCTGATCGCCTTCCGCGTGCTGCAGGGCCTCGGCGGCGGCATGATCATGCCGGCCGGGATGACGATCCTCACGCACGCCGCCGGACCGCGGCGGATCGGCCGCCTGATGGGCATCGTCGGCGTCCCGATGCTGATCGGCCCGATCGCCGGCCCGGTGCTCGGCGGCTGGCTCGTCGACGACGTCTCGTGGCGCTGGATCTTCTACGTCAACCTGCCGATAGGCGCGCTCGCGCTGACGCTCGCGGCGCGGATCCTGCCGCGCGATCGTCCGCAGCCGGTGCACCGGCTCGACTGGCGGGGCCTCGTGCTGCTGTCGCCGGGGCTCGCGGCGCTCGTCTACGGCCTCGCCGAGACCGCCAGCCACGGCGGGATCGGGTCGCCGCGCGCGTTCGTGCCGGTGCTCGTCGGCGTGAGCCTGATGGCGGCGTTCGCGCGCCACGCGCTGCGCACCGCCGACCCGCTCGTCGACCTGCGCGTGTTCGCTCGCCGCACGACCGGCGCCGCCGCGGCGACGATGCTGCTGCTCGCCTGCGCGTTCTTCGGCGCGATGCTGCTGCTGCCGCTCTACTACCAGGTCGTGCGCGGCCAGTCCGCGCTGCACGCCGGCCTGCTGCTGATCCCGCAGGGCGTCGGCGCCGCGCTGATGATGCCGGTCGGCGGGCGCGTCACCGACCGCACCGGCGCGGCCCGGATCGTGCTGCCCGGGCTCGTGCTGACCGTGCTCGGCATGGGGATCTTCACGCAGGTCGGCGCGACGACGTCCTACTGGCTGCTCGGGCTCGCCTCGTTCCTGACCGGCGTCGGCATGGGCGCGACGATGATGCCGACGATGTCGGCCGCCTACCAGACGCTCGCGCGCGCACAGATCGCGCGCGCCACGACCGCCGTCAACATCATCCAGCGCGGCGGCGGCGCGCTGGGCGTGGCGCTGCTCTCGGTCGTGCTCGCCACGCAGCTGACGGCGCGCCTGCCCGGCGTCGGGGCGGGGGAGGGGCTCGCCGCCGCGCAGCACATCCCGCCCGGCGCACGCGAGGCGGTCGCGGGCGCGTTCGGCCACACGTTCACGTGGGCGCTCGTGCTGCTCGCGCTCGCGCTCGTGCCGGCGGCCTTCCTGCCGCGCCGCAAGCCCGCGGCCGCAGCGCAGGACGCGGTCGGCGTGCCCGCCGCCGCCGAGGCCGGGCAGGTGCCCGAGCCCGTGCACGCGTAGCGCTCACGCTCCGAACTTCTCCTGCCGATAGAGGCAGGGATGAACATCGACTTCGCAGAGCTGTTGATGGAGGTCGTCGATCGACGCGCCTCCGACCTCCACCTGACCGCCGGCGCACCGCCGATGGTGCGCGTGCGCGGGCGTCTGCACGCGGTCGACGGCTATCCGACGCTGACGCCGACGGACACGCGGGAGATCATCTACTCGATCCTCTCCAACGACCAGCGCCAGCGCTTGGAGACGAACTGGCAGCTCGACTTCGCCTACCAGATCCCCGGCCGCGCCCGCTTCCGCGTCAACGCCTACTTCCAGCGCGCCGCGCTCGGCGCCGCCTTCCGCCTGATCCCGTTCGAGATCGCGCCGCTCGAGTCGCTCGGGCTGCCGCCGTCGGTCGCGGAGATGGCCACCCGCCCGCGCGGGCTCGTGCTCGTGACCGGCCCGACCGGCTCCGGCAAGTCGACGACGCTCGCATCGCTGATCGACGTCATCAACGAGTCGCGCGAAGAGCACATCATGACGATCGAGGACCCGATCGAGTTCCTCCATCGCCACAAGAAGTGCATCGTCAACCAGCGCGAGCTGGGCTCTGACGCGACCACGTTCGCGGAGGCCCTGAAGGCCGCCCTGCGTCAGGACCCGGACGTGATCCTCGTCGGCGAGATGCGCGACATGGAGACGATCTCGACCGCGATCACCGCGGCGGAGACCGGCCACCTCGTCTTCGCGACCCTGCACACGCAGGACACGCCGCAGACGATCGACCGCATCGTCGACGTGTTCGCGGGCGATCAACAGGGCCAGATCCGCACGCAGCTCGCCGTCGGCCTGCAGGGGATCGTCACCCAGCAGCTGCTGCCGACCGCGGACGGCTCGGCGCGCTGCGTCGCCGCCGAGGTGCTCGTGCCGACGCCGGCCGTGCGCAACCTGATCCGCGAGGGCAAGACGCACCAGATCTACTCCGTGCTGCAGACCGGCGGCGCGCAGGGCATGCAGACGATGGACGCCTCGCTCGCCGGGCTCGTGCGCAGCGGCAAGATCACGCGCCAGCTCGCCGAGGCGCGCTCGAGCACGCCGGAGGAGCTGCGCCGCCTGATGGGCTTCGGCGGCGGCATGATCTCCGACGGCGCGATGGCGACGGTCTAGGCGGCCGCGATGAGCACCTACGTCTTTCGCGCTGTCGACCTCACCGGCCTCGCCGCCAAGGGCGAGGTCGAGGCCAGCTCCAAGCAGGCGGTCGCCGACCAGCTGAAGGCACGCGGGCTCGTCGTCGTCGATATCTCCGACAAGCACAGCTCCAAGGAGATCAACATCGCGCTCTTCGCGAGCGTGAAGGCCGCGGACCTGACGATCATGACGCGCCAGCTCGCGACGATGGTCGCCTCCGGCATGACGCTGCTGCGCGCGCTCTACGTGCTCGAGGAGCAGACCGACTCCAAGCCGCTGCTCGAGGCGATCGTGGCGGTGCGCAAGGACGTCGAGGCCGGCCTGCTGTTCTCCGCCGCGCTCGCGCGCCACCCGAAGATCTTCACCCCGCTCTACGTCGCGATGGTCGAGTCCGGCGAGACCGGCGGCCGGCTCGACGAGGCGCTGCTGCGCGTCTCCGACCAGCTCGAGAAGGACGACGCGCTGCGGCGTCAGGTCAAGTCGGCGATGATCTACCCGGCGGTGATCTTCTCGTTCGCCGCGATCGTGCTCGTCGCGCTGATCACGTTCCTCGTACCGGTCTTCGCAAAGGTCTTCGCCGACTTCGGCGGCAAGCTGCCGCCGATCACCCAGTTCACGGTGAACCTTTCGAACCTGTTCACGCACCAGTGGTATCTGATGCTCGGCGGCGTGGTGGCGTTCGTCGTCAGCTTCCGCCTGTGGAAGAAGTCGTCGTGGGGGCGGCCGCAATGGGATGCGCTGCGTCTGAAGACGCCGTTCAAGATCGGCAGCGTCGTGCAGAAGGTCGCGCTCGCGCGCTGGTCGCGCACACTGTCCTCGCTCGTCGCCTCCGGCGTGCCCATCCTGCAGGCGCTCGAGATCACCGGCAAGACGGCCGGCAACACGATCGTCGAGCGCGCGATGGCCGACGTGATCGACTCCGTGAAGTCCGGCGGGACGATCGCGGCCCCGCTGCGCGAGGCGCCCGTCTTCTCCTCGATGGTCGCCCAGATGGTCGGCGTCGGCGAGGAGACCGGTGCGCTCGACACGATGCTGACGAAGGTCGCCGACTTCTACGAGGACGAGGTCGAGACGGCCGTCAAGGGCCTCACGTCCCTGCTCGAGCCGCTGATGATCATCGTCGTCGGCGGCATCGTCGGCTTCATCGTCATCTCGATGTACATGCCGCTGTTCAAGGTCTACGACGCGATCAAGTAGGCGCCGCGGCCGGCTGCGCGCCCCGGGGGCGGCGGCGGTCCCAGTCTCGAGCCGCCGCCCCCGGGCCATCCCCTCACTGAACTGTGAGCGTGCCCTTCATGCCGTACTTCTCGTGCTCGGGCACGGGGCAGTAGAAGGTGTAGGTGCCGGGCTTGAGCTTGACGGTGACCGTCGAGGTGCCGCCGGGCTGGGCGATGTTGCCGTCCTTGTCGACGCCGTTGCCCTCGATCGCGATCCCGTGCGGGTACTCGTTGGAGCTGGGATTGGCGACGTTGATCGTCACGGTCCCGGCCTTCGCGGTCAGCGTCTTCTTCGTGAAGGTGAAGTTGTCCTCGCCCTTCTCGACCGGGGCGAGCGCGAGCGCGCCGCTCGATGCGCCGGCGTCGTTCGTCGTGCTGGTTCCCGAGGAGCCGTAGCCGCCGCTCGAGCTCGCGGGCTTCGACGAGGAGCTGTCGTTCGAGTTGCTGCTGCCGCACGCGGCCAGCGTTCCTGCCGCAAGCACCAGCGCGAGCGCTGAAACACTCAGACGACGGACAGTCGGGACGTTCACGGCCATTGCGCGCTCCTCCGGTCGGGTTCATCCATCCAGATGCCTGTCCGGGCGGATCCTTCCCAGATAAGTGGTGTAGACCGGCCGTTGGCTCGTGCGTACGGTCCCTGGCATGGAGCAGATTGAGGTCGTTGAAACGCACATCGAGCCGGAGACTCCCAACTATGAGCGGGCGCTGGCGGACATCAAGTCGCGTGTACGGCTCGCTCGAGCGCGCGCGGTACATGCGGCAAACACCGAGTTGATCGGCGCGTACTGGTACATCGGCAAGGAGATCCTGCGTCGGCAGGAGGAGGAGGGGAACCGGCGCGGGCGTGGCGGGCCGAAGATCGTCCAGCGGTTGTCGGCGGACCTGCGTGGGGCGTTCCCGGACATGGGCGGGTTCTCGGTCCAGAACCTCGCTCGAATGCGTCGTTTCGCTGCTTCGTGGCCGGCCGAAGAAATGCTCTCACACGGTGTGGGAACATTGCCTTGGGGTCATATCTCCGTTCTCCTGGATCGGCTCGACGACCGCACGACGCGCGACTGGTATGCCGCGCGCGCAGGGCAATGGACCCGCGCGCTGCTCGAGCATCACATCGCCAACCGGCTGCACGAGCGCGAGGGCGCAGCTCTGTCGAACTTCGACGAGACACTGCGCGGTGACGAGGACAGCGCACCGTTGTTGCTGCGCGATCCGGTCGTCATGGACTTCGTCGCGTCGAGCGACCTCCGTCGCGAGCGAGATCTCGAAGACGCCCTCGTCGCTGACATCACGCGCTTCATGCAGGCGCTTGGCGAGGGCTTCCTCTATGCCGGACGGCAGCGCGTGATCGACATCGGCGACGGTGTCGAGTACCGGCTCGACTTGCTCTTCTACCACCATCCCACCGCGCGCTGGGTCGTGATCGACCTGAAGCTCGGCCCGTTCAAGCCAGAGTACGCGGGCAAGATGAACGCCTATGTCAACGCGGTCGACGCGCTCGTCGCGCGCGAGGGTGACAAGGCGACGGTCGGCTTCATCCTCTGCGCGCAGCGGCGCGAGGCCGAGGCGAGGTTGACGCTACGAGGGATGGCGAACCCCCTGGCCATTGGGCGCTTCCTTGTGGGCCGTGAGGGGGTCGAGCCCGCCGAGGACGTGGACGTCAGCGACGGCCTGGAGGAGGAGCTCGCCTCGCTCGCGCGTGTGGAGCAGCAGGTGGCGCGCTTCACTGCGAGGCGAGCCTCTGAGCTGGAGGACGGCTCGGACGCTCCACTCGATCCCGCCGCGTGAGCGCGAGCAACCCCACGAACACGACCGTCGCCAGCGCGTTGAGCGCGGCCTTGTAATTCAGCTCGATCGTGCCGAAGACATCGGTCGTGCTCGGGCGCGTGGAGGGGATCAGGCCGAGCGCGCTAAAGAGCAGGTCGACGACGAGCGCGGCGAGGATCATCGTCACGAGCATCAGCGCGGTGATGCGCAGCGCGAACGCCGTGCCGTAGTACTTGCGGTAGGCGAGCACGATCGGCAGCACGATCAGGTCCGCGAAGATGAACGCCATCACGCCGGCGAAGGGGATCCCGCCGGCCCACAGGACCGCCGTCAACGGCACGTTGCCGATCGAGCAGACGAAGCTCGCGACCGCGATCAGCGGGCCGATGAACGCGCCCCACACGACCTGGACGGCGCTCGGCGCGTCATGCAGGAAGAGGCCGTTGAAGAAGTCGTCGCCCAGCAGCGCGATGAAGCCGGCGAGCACGAAGCCGGTGACGATCTCCTTCCACAGCATCAGCCAGTCGGTGCGGAAGTTGCGTGCGACGTCCGACCAGGCGTCGAGCGAGCTGACGCGCATACGCAGGGTCGGCGCCGCCGACGCGGGTGAGTGGTCGTGATGCTCGTGGCAGTGCCCTGCCTCGCCGTCCGTCAACGCGGCCGCGTGCTCGCGCGCGCGGCGCTCCGTCTCGCGGCTCACGAACAGCCGCAGCAGCGCCCACATCAGCCCGATCATCACGAGCCCGCCGAGATACTCGCCGAGCGTGAACTGCCAGCCGATCAGCACCCACAGCACGACGCCGAGCTCCCACACGAGGTTCGTCGAGGCGAACTGGAACGCGAGCGCGCTGACCGCCGAGGCGCCCTTCGCGAACAGGCTGCGCGCGATCGCGATCGCGGCGTAGGAGCAGGAGGAGGAGGCCGCGCCGAAGCCGGTCGCGCGCGCCACCGGCCGCAGGCCGTCGCCGGCGAGTGCGGCCTCGATCCGCTCGCGCGGGACCCACGCCTGCACGACCGCTGAGATCGCGAAGCCGAGCACGAGCGCCCACCACACCTCCCACGCCATCCGGAGCGCGTTCCAGAGGCCGTCGCCGACTGTCGAGAGCAGTGCGTGCACGGCTCGAACGTAGCGACGAGCGCCGACGGGCGCGCTGAGCGTCCGACGCGCCGTGGCTGAGCGGGCGGCAAAGCCGCTACGCTGCGCGCCGACGATGGCCGCCCGCGAGGACACACGCGACGAGACGACCTGCCGCCCCTGCCGCGGCACGGGCGTCGTGATCTCCGGGCTCGGCGGCGAGCAGAGCAAGCAGCCGTGTCCCTGGTGCGACGGCACGGGCGTGCGCCAGCCCGGCCGCGACGCCCAGGAGGCCGCGATCGCCGCGCGCGCAGGCGGCTGATCCCAGACGCCGCCCCGTATGGCGGCGTGCAAGCGATCATCCAAACGTCCAAGCCTCTCAACCTGCCATGGCGGGATGCCGATAGCTGGAGTGCCAGAGCCGAGAGGTCCGAAACGGCCGACCGTCCAGGGATCTGGCGGACATCAGTGACCACCGGTTCCCAGGAGGATCCATGCTGCAAGCAATGCGCCAGCGCGCCAAGGACGAGGGCGGCTTTACGCTCATCGAGCTCCTCGTCGTCATCCTGATCATCGGCATCCTCGCCGCGATCGCCATCCCCTCGTTCCTCTCGCAGAAGGACAAGGCGAACGACGCGGCTGCAAAGAGCTACGTCCGCAACATGCAGACGGCTGAGGAGACGTACTTCACCGACAACAACGCGTACGCGCCGAACCCGGCCGCGCTCGTGACGATCGAGCCGACGCTCGCCCAGTACCCGACGGGCAACGCCGCCGACGTGACCGCCACGACGACCGGCGCCGGCGACTTCGTCATCTCCGCGAAGTCCAAGGGCGTCAACGCTGTCGTCTACACGATCACTCGTGTGACGGCCGGCACCGTGACGCGCACCTGTGCGCCGGTGAGCAAGGGCGGCTGCAACGCGGCCGGCACCTGGTAGCACGCAGAGCGCTTAAGCAAGCACACCAACCAGTATGCGAAACGGGGCGGGCCGCAAGGTCCGCCCCGTTTCGCGTTCTCGAGCCTCACAGCGAAGCGAGTGCCACAGCGCCGAGTCCCGCGCCAACGGACGCCCCAGCGATCACGATCCATGGCCGACGTGCGGCGTACGCTGCTCCGATGCTCGCGAGGATCAGTGCCGCGCCCAACAACGGAGCGTGGATGCGCGCTTCGGGATGACCTTGGTTGCAGAGCTCTGCCCATGGCCCCTGCTGGTTCTCGCCGACGCCGCATGCAAGCATCGAATAGGTCCACAGGACAACGTCGCCTGCTGCGATCGCGATCGCGGTGAGCAGCAGGCCGATCCTTCGCGGTCCGCGCATCGTCCCGCTACGTGGAGGCTTGCCTGTGTCGAACAACGTCATCTCGAAGGACCCTCGGCTGAGTCCTGAGTCTGCGCAGAAGCGCCCGGAACGCTACTTCTCAAACTGGACGTGACCGCAGAGCGCCCTGGAGCCACCGTCCGGCCGCAGCAGGTCTGAGCCGGACGCGCGGCCCCCGGCTCGGCGCGCCGCGGAAGCTCTGCTCACCCGCGCAGCAGCACCACTCGCGCCGCGCTTGCGTGCGCGGTGCCGGCGGTGAGGGTGGCGCTGATCGTGACGCGCAGGAGGCGCGGATGGGCGTGCTTGAGCGCGCGCTTGGCCTTGCGGGTGAGCTTGACGGAGCGCTTCACGGGCTTGCCGGCGCTCAGGGTCGTGCGCAGGGTGCCGATCTTGACCGGCTTGCGGCCGCGGCGGATGAGATGCAGCCTGCGGGCGTCGCGTGCGCTGAGCGTGAGCTTGAGCGTGCCGGCGGCGGGGCGGTTCGTCGCCGCCTGCAGGCCGACGCCGCGGCGCAGCACGGTGCGGAGCCGCTGGATCGCGCTGCCGCCGAAGCCGATCGCGAACGCGGAGCCGGTGATGCGACCGAGTCCGCCGCCGCCGGCGCCCGTGTGCGATCCGCCGGACTTCTTCGTGCCGCCCGTACCGCCGCCCCCGGTGCTCGCGCCGCCCCCGGTCCCGTCGGAGCCGGTGACGGTCACCGCGGCCGTCCGCACGGTCGCCTGACCGCTGTCGTCGATCGCCTTCACGCGCAGCTGCACGATGCCGGCGTTCGGGAAGGGGCCGGCCGACGCGGTCGGCGTCAGGCCGGTCGAGGTCTCGAACGAGCCGTTCGCGTCGAGGTCCCAGCGGTACTCGACGATCGCGCCATCGGGGTCGCTCGAGCCGGCCGCGCTCAGCGCGACATGCTGGCCGATCGCGATCGTCGCCGGGGTGGCGCTCAACTGCACGATCGGGAGCTGGTTCTGCACAACGAGCGCGTGTGTCACGGGGGCGCTCTTGAGCGCGACGTCGTTGACGACGGTCAGCGTGACGCCCGTCGAGGCGCCGTTGGCGGCGAAGACGTGGTGCGCGATCGGGTCGGCGGGCAGCGTCTGGGAGGTGGTCCCGTCGCCCCAATCCCACTGGTAGTGGTCGATCGAGCCGCCGGGGGCCGTCGAGCCCGTCGGATCGAAGGCGTAGGAGACGCCCGGACGCAGCGTCGCGCCCGGCAGCGTGAACGCGGCGACCGGCATCAGGCTGACGTAGACGTCGACGCTCGCGGGCGCCGCGATCGGGTTGTCGCCGGCGTCCCTGATGTAGAGGGTCGCGACGTAATGGCCGCGGGCGGCGTAGGTGTGCGGCTCGACCGCGTTCGTCGTCTCGTACGCGGCGCCGTCGCCGAAGTCCCAGTCGTAGTGGGCGATGTCGGATGCGCTGACGCCGTCGGCGCCGACGGAGGCGCTGCCGTCGAACGTCACCGTCGCAGCCGCCGGATCGACCGGGTTCGGCGTCGCCGTCACGACCGTCACCGCGCAGGCCGCGTTCGGCGCATCAGCGGGCCGGTCGCCGCGGATCGCGGCCGTCGTGCACGAGCCGTCGCCGCTGGCGGTCGCCGGCAGCAGCGCAAGCGCCGCCACGGCGGCGAGCACGACGAGACGGCGGGCGAGCGACACGCCGCCAATATCGGCATCGCGGCCGTCACGGTGAGCATCTGCCCAGGCCACCCATCCGAACGTCCAGTTTGCTCACGCCCGCGTGAACGGGCGCCGATGAAGCTGAGGTGAGCGTCCGGACCCCGAACCCGCCCCGCCTCTCCGCGCTGCGCCGCGAGGACGGCATCACCATCATCGAGGTGATCGTCTCGGCCGTGCTGGTCGTGCTCGTCTCGCTCGGCGTCTATGCCGGCATCGACGGCGCCTCCGCCACGTCGGGGATCAACAAGCACCGTTCGGTCGCCACCGAGATCGCCCAGCAGGACCAGGACCGCATGCGCTCGATGACGGTGACGGAGCTCTCGAACTACCGCGACTCGCAGCCGACCACGATCGGCGGCCTCACCTACACCGTCGTCTCGCGCGCCGACTGGGTCACCGACAGCACCGGCAGCGCGACCTGCACGAGCGGCACCGCGCAGGCGAACTACCTGCGCATCTCCTCGTCGGTCACCTGGCCCAACATGCGCATCAAGCCGATCACCGTGGAGAGCGTCACGGCGCCGCCGAACGGCTCCTTCGGCAGCAACCAGGGCTCGCTCGCGGTCCAGGTGCGCGACCGCAACGGAAACCCCGTGCAGGGCGCGACCGTCACGCTCACCGGTCCGCAGGGCTACACCGACGTCACGAACGCGAGCGGCTGCGTGCTGTGGGGCTACCTGCCGGCCGGCAACGGCTACACGGTCTCCGTCGCCAAGTCCGGCTACGTCGACCCGAGCGGGGCCACGACGCCGACCAAGGCGGCGGGGGTGGTCGGGGAGTCGACGAGCACGATCGCGTTCGACTACGACGTCGGCGGGCGGATCCAGGGCAACTACGAGACGTGGAACGGCAGCGCCGCGGTCGCGGCGAACGGGCTCAGCTACACCGCCTCGAACCCCAACCTGACCGTCCCGCTCGCGCCCTTCGGCGACGGGTCGCCGCACACGAGCTTCACGACCGGGCTGATCTACCCCTTCACCGTCGCCTACTCGGTGTGGGCGGGGAGCTGCGCGGGCGCCTCGCCGACCGTCTACTCGCAGACCGCGCAGACCGCGCTCGTGACGCCCGGCGCGATCACGGCGGTCCAGCTGCGCGAGCCGCCGATCAACATGAAGGTCATCGACAGCAGCCTCTCGCCGCAGCCGCTCAACAACGTCGCGGTCAAGTTCACGCCGACGGCGTCGGGGTGCAGCGTGCCGGTGACGCGCTCGACGACCAACACCGGCACGGGGCTGCTCACGGACCCGGCCTTCCCGTACGGCACGTACACCTTCTGCGTCGCGGTCGGCGGCAAGATCAGGACGACGACGACGACCGCCGCGGCGACGCTGTCCAACTCGACGCCGACCGGCATCACGACGGCGAACGCGACCGTCGACATGAAGAGCGCCCCGTCGGGGACCTGTCCATGAGCGCCCTGCGTCGCATCCGCGCCCGCCTGGGCGACGAGCGCGGCTTCACGCTCGTGGAGCTGCTGATGGCGACCGTGATCGGCGTCGGTGTGCTGATGACCGCGTACACGATGTCGACCGCGCTGCTGCACGCGCAGACGCGCATCTCCGACCGCACCGAGTCGATCGCGCGCGGGCGCACGGCGCTGGAGCAGATCACCCAGCAGCTGCGCTCGGAGGTCTGCCTCGGACCCGGCTCGCCGGCGATCGCCTATGGCGACGCGAGCCACATCACCTTCTACGCGGACCTCGCGAACACGACTTTCACGCCGACCAAGCGCGACCTGCAGTTCACCGCCGGCACGCTCACCCAGCGCGACTACACGGGCTCTCCCGCCGTCGGCTCGCCGCCGTTCACGTTCTCGGCCTCGCCGTCGCGCACGCGCGTGATCGCCGACAAGCTGCTGTTGCAGCCCTCGATTCCGTTCTTCACCTACTACTCGTTCGACAACGGCAACCCGATCCGGCCCGCGAACCAGCTTCGGTGCCGCTGAGCGCGGCCGACGCCGCGCGCGTCGTGCAGATCCGCGTGAGCTTCTCGGCGCTGCCCTCGCGCGGCGGCTCCTCGGCGAGCACCGCCGGCGAGCCGTTCAGCGCGAACGTCTACATCCGCACCGCCGACCCGACCGATCCCGACCACAGCCCCTTGTGCATCTGATGATCAAATTCCTTCACAAGCACCTCCGTGCATTCCTCGCCGGTGAAGAGGGCTTCACGATGATCGCCGTCATGGGCATCCTCGCCGCGGGGATGGCGCTGTCCGTCGCCGCCTTCGCGGCCGCCGGCGGCGACGTCCGCCTCAGCCGCAACGACGAGGACCAGAAGCGCGCGTACGCTGCGGCCGAGGCCGGCGTGCAGGACTACTTCTTCCACCTCAACCAGGACAACTCGTACTGGGCGAAGTGCACGACGGTGACACCCGCGCATCCGGCGCTGAACCAGAAGGGCGCGAGCCCGCTCAAGACGCGCCTGGTCCCCGGCTCGACGGCCAGCTACGCGATCGAGCTGCTGCCCGCCAACGGCGCGACCGCGTGTGATCCGTCGAACGCCGAGGCGACGATGATCACCGCCACCGGCCAGCAGTCGGGCACCTTCTCGATCCGCTCGACCGGCTTCTCCAACAACGTCAAGCGCAAGATCATCGCGACCTTCCGCCGCCGCAGCTTCCTCGACTTCCTGTACTTCACCGACATGGAGACGACGGACCCGGCGTGGTACGCGCTCAGCACGAAGGGCAACCCGACGCGCAGCGGCAAGGTGAACAGCAACGGCAGCTTCACCCCGTCGGCGAACCCCGACCTGCTCTCGTGGGCGGCCGCGAACTGCACCCGCTACTGGCGCAACGGCCGCGGCAGCCAAAGCTATCCCGTCTCGCCCGACACCGCCTGGCAGCAGCAGGCCGCCAACGGCACCTGGGGGAGCACGTCCACGAACGACGTCAACTGCACCGAGATCCAGTTCGTCGGGGGCGACACGATCCAGGGGCCGCTGCACACCAACGACGACATCCTCGTCTGCGGCGCGCCGACGTTCGGCCGCGGGCCCCAGGACGACATCGAGGTCTCCGGCAGCGGCTGGCGCCAGGGCTGCGGCTCGGGCGGACCGAACATCGTCGGCACCTGGCAGCCGAACTCGCCGGTGCTGACGCCGCCGCCGTCGGATACGTCGCTCAAGCAGGTCGCCGACCCCAATTACGTCTTCAAGGGTCAGACGACGATCGTGCTCAACAACGGCTCGATGACGGTGACGAACAACAATTTGAGCCCGACGACGAAGACGCTCACGCTGCCCTCCAACGGCGTCGTCTACGTCGACTACGACAACACGGCCGGCTGCTCGCAGACCGCCTACCAGCCGCTCAACCCCTATGGCGACGACGCCGGCTGCGCCGACGCCTACGTCAAGGGCACCTACTCGCAGGACCTCACGATCGGCAGCGCGAAGGACATCGTCGTCAACGGCAACATCGCGCGCAGCGGCGACCGCATGCTCGGGCTGATCGCGAACAACTTCGTGCGCGTCTACCACCCGGTCAACCGCGACGCCACCGACCCGACGAGCTGCACCAACAGCAACAGCACGCCGACGAACATCTCGATCGACGCGGCGATCCTCGCGCTCAACCACTCCTTCACCGTCGACAACTACTACTGCGGCAACCCGCTCGGGACGCTGACGGTCAACGGCACGATCGCGCAGAAGTTCCGCGGCCCGGTGGGGCGCGGCAGCGGCTCGAACATCGCCAACGGGTATCTCAAGGACTACGAGTACGACGATCGCCTGCGTCTGCGCGAGCCGCCGTACTTCATCGACCCGGTGCAGGCGGCCTGGCGCATCCAGCGCTACGCCGAGCAGGTCGGCTGACGCAGCCGGCGAACACCGCAGCGTCATGCTCGTTGCGTTCGCTGCGCTCGGCGGCCTGCTCGCCGGCTCGTTCCTGAACGTCGTCGCGTGGCGGCTGCCGCGCGGGGAGTCGCTCGTCGCGCCCGGCTCGCGCTGCCCCGGCTGCGGGCACGCGGTGCGCGGCTACGACAACGTGCCGGTGCTCTCGTGGCTGGCGCTGCGCGGCCGCTGCCGCGACTGCCGCGAGCCGATCTCCGCGCGCTATCCGCTCGTCGAGGGCACGAGCGCCGCGCTCGCCGTCGCGGTCGTGCTCACCGCCGACGGGCTGCACGACCTGCTGCTCGGCCTCGTGCTGATCGCCCTGCTCGTGCCGATCGCGCTGATCGATCTCGACACGCGCCGGATCCCCAACGTGCTCACCGGCCTCGGCGCGCTGGCGGCGGTCGCGATCGGCCTGGCGACCGACCCCGGCGGCGTGCCCGAGCAGCTGATCGCGGGCGCGGGCGCGGGCGGCTTCCTGCTGCTCGCAGCGCTCGCGCGGCCCGGCGGGATGGGGATGGGGGACGTGAAGCTCGCCGGCATGCTCGGGCTCTTCCTCGGGCGCGAGGTCGCGATCGCGCTGCTCGTCGCGCTCGTCGCGGGCACGCTCGTCGGCGTCGCGGTGATGGCGCGCAAGGGTGTGGCGGAGGGCCGCAAGACGGCGCTGCCGTTCGGTCCGTTCCTCGCGCTCGGCGGCGTCGTGGCGCTGCTGGTCGGAGCGGACGTGGTCGACTGGTACCTGCGCAGCTTCTGAGACGCAGGCGCCCCCGGATCCACGTGGGAACCGGGGGCGCTGGAGAGAGAGACACGCCGCCTCGCGGCGGCGCGCTGCTAGTGGTGGTGGGAGTGGTGGTGCGGCGCCACGAGCTCGAACGTGTGGTTCTCGCCGTGCTGCTCGGTGAAGAAGATCCGCACGCCGTGCTGGTGGCCCGGGTCCTCGCTACCGAGCAGGTCGCCGCTCGACGTCGCGCCGTCGCCGACGAAGATGCCGGTCGGCTCGTTGTCCTCGCCCGTCGGGCCGCTTGCCTCGGGGTCGCGGCCGAGCGCCACGAGCCGCTTGCCGGCGCCCGTGATCTGGGCGTAGCTGCGCGAGAGGTCGAAGGACCAGATCGAGTCGAGCGCGCCCTCCTGGTCATGCAGCGTGTCGCCGCGATCCTCGGTCGTGAAGAGCGTCTTCGCGTCCAGGAACGCGACGTTGTCGAACGAGTTGTGCGTCTCGTCGCCGAGCACGACCGTCTTCGCGGTCGCGTCGTCGGCGCCCGCCGAGCCCATGTCGACGCGGATCGCCGCGCCCCAGGCGCCGCGCTCGGCCGCACCGGGATAGAGGCCGGCGGTCTTGTCGGTGTCGCCCGTCTCGACGAACACGAACGACTTGAAGCCGCTGCCGGGAACGAACTTGCCGTTCTCCGGGCGCTTGAGGGGCGTCGCGCCCTTGCTCTTCGCGAGCGCGTTGGCGTCGAAGGCAGTCGTGCCGTCGACCGCCGTGTCGTGGACCGTGATCCACTTCGCCTTCAGCGTCTCGCCCGAGTGCAGGCGGCGGATCGGCTCGCCGAGCGCGTCGGCCACGGCGCCGGCGGGGTCGACCGCGCGGTCGTGGAACGTGATCGGGGTGCCCTCGACGGAGATCTGCAGCGCCTGCAGGCGGCCCTGCGAGAGGTCGTCCCTGGAGGTCGGCTTGAAGCGGTAGATGAAGGAGTTCGGTTGCTTGACCTTCGTCGGCGTGCCGTTGTCGATGACGGTCGCGCCGCCGCTGTCCTCGGCGAAGTACACCTCGCCGAGCTTGTCGACGGCGACGCCCTCGTAGCCGGCCCTGCCGACCGAGCCGTCGAGGCGGACGACCGGCGGCGGCGTCGTGCCGCCCCAGCGCAGCTTCTGCGCGACGACGAAGCCCGCAGCGCCGTTCTCGCTCGTGAACAGGACCTCGCCGCTGAACGGGTCGTACGCCGAGCCGTCCATGCTGGAGAGGCTCGTCGTGCCGTCGGCGGCCGGCGGGGTGAGCAGGGTGATGCGGTGGCTCGGCTCGAGCACGTCGAGGTTGATCCGCGTGAGGTACGCCTTGCCGGATCCGTTCTCATGGCCCTGGATCAGGAAGTGGCGGCCGTAGTCGTAGCCGGCCGTCGGGCCGCCGAGGTGGTCGGCGACGACGTAGGTGTTCTCGTCCGGCTCGGTGCGCGTGCGCGCGAGCGGGTCGGCGTTGTCGTCGAGGTAGCCGTACGACGTGTAGATGCCAGCCGGGTTCTCGAGCGGGTCGAGGCCCTCGGCGACGACCTTCGTGCCGAAGCCGGGCGCGATCAGGTTCGGGGTGCTGCCGACCGTCGGGTTGGTGCCGGGCACGCCCGTGGCGATCTGCCCGATCGCGACGCCCGTGGCGGCAAGGCCGGTGACCGCGATGGCGGCCCCGGTGACGAGCTTGCGCAAGGTGATCCTCCGTTGTGGATCGAGGGGGAGTGAACGGGAGCACCGTAGGCCGGAGGGAGCCGCGATCTGGTGATCCTTTCGTCACGGAGTGGTTGTCGCTCGGACACGTTTCGATGACCGCGGGTTCACAGGCACTTGATCTGGGCGCATAGCCGCAAGCGTTCGTGCAGTCCGGGCTCAACTGTCGTGGGGGAACCGCCGATGTAGTCGTGTGGGCGCCCCCTCGGGCATCCGTCCACTCCCTCCTTATGCCACGAGCACGCACATCCGGCCGCACCGTCGTCGGCCTCGACATCGAGCCGGGCTTCATCGCCGCCGCGCAGGTGCGCGTCGGCCCCGACGGGCTCGCTGTCGAGCGCGCCGCCGGCGCCACGCTCGCGCCGGGAATCGTGCGCGACGGCGAGGTCGCCGACGCCGACGCGCTCGCCGAGGCGCTGAAGGACCTCTTCCAGGCGAGCAAGCTGAACCGCCGTGTGCGGATCGGCGTCGCCAACCAGCGGATCGTCGTGCGCACGGTCGACCTGCCGCCGATGCAGGACGGCAAGGAGCTCGCCGCCGCGGTGCGCTTCCACGCGCAGGACCACATCCCGATGCCGCTCGAGCAGGCGGTGCTCGAGCACCAGTCGCTCGGCCTCGTCGACACGCCCGAGGGCCAGCGCACCCGCGTCGTGCTCGTCGCCGCGCGCCGCGAGATGGTCGAGCGCCTCCACGCCGCCGCGCGCCAGGCCGGCCTGCGTCCCGAGGGCATCGACCTCTCGGCCTTCGCGATGATCCGCGCGCTGAACCTCGGCGCCACCGGCGCGACGCTCTACGTCAGCGTCGGCGGGATGACGAACCTCGCGCTCGCCGAGGGCGCCACCTGCGTCTTCACGCGCGTCGTGCCGGGGGGCACCGAGGCGCTCGCCGCCGAGCTCTCCGAGCGCCGCGGCCTGACGCTCGAGCACTCGCGCCAGTGGCTGACGCACGTCGGCCTGCTCGCTCCGATCGAGTCGCTCAGCGGCGAGCCGGAGATCGTCGAGGAGGCCCGCAGCGTGCTGACCGAGGGCGTGCGCCGGATCGCCGACGAGGTGCGCAACTCGCTCGACTACTACCGCGCCCAGGCGGGCGCGCTCGCCGCCGAGCAGGCGATCCTCACGGGTCCCGCGGTCGCGATCCCCGGCTTCGCCGACCAACTCGGCGCGGCGATCGGCCTCAGCGTCGCCTCCGGCACGGTCGGCGAGACGCGCCCCGGCGCGCACGGCGGCATCGAGGCCGGCCGGCTCGCGATCGCCGCCGGACTGGCGATCGCGGAGGCGCAGGTCATCGCCGCCGTCCCGGATCCCGACCCCGCTCCGGCACCGCAGAGCACCGGCGAGGGGCTGGCGGCGTGAAGGCCGTCAACCTGATCCCGGCGGAGTCCGGTCGCACCGGCGGTCGCTCCGGCGTGGGCGTCTACGTCCTGCTCGGCGTGCTCGGCGTGCTGCTCGTCGGCGTCGCCGCCTACGTGCTGACGAACAACACGGTCGCCAGCCGTCGCGCGGAGCTTGCGGACCTGCAGACGCAGGTCGCAGCCGTCCAGGCGCAGGCCGACGCCGCGCGCCCCTACCGCGACTTCGCGTCGCTGGCGCAGGCGCGCGTCGACACCGTGCGTCAGCTCGGCGAGTCGCGCTTCGACTGGCAGCGCGCGCTCGGAGACCTCTAAGGTGATTCCCGACAACGTCTGGCTGACCTCGCTGCTCGGCACCGTCACGACGGGCGTCACGGTCGAGGGCGCGGCCTCCGGCACCACCAGCACGCTGCGCACCGCGCTGCCGAACCCGGCGATCGAGCTGACCGGCTGCACGACGAGCCACGACGGCGTCGTGCGGCTGATCTCGCGCATGCGCCTGATCGACAGCGTCCAGCGCGTCTCGCTCGCCGACTCCGTCAAGGGCGACGGCACCGGCGGCGGCTCCGGCTCGAGCGACTGCCGCTACGGCCACACGAACTTCCCGCAGTTCGATCTCGTCATCTTCTTCAAGCCGCTGCCCGCGCTTCCCGCCGCGACGCAGTCGACGGCGACGGGGGCGGTGGCGACCGCCGCCGGCGCGACGTCCGCGACCCCGACGCCGGCCGCCAGCACCACGCCGGCGCCGACCGGCACCCCCTCGACCGGGAGCGATGCGCGATGACCGGCCGCGACCGTCTGATGATCATCGTCGTGCTGATCGCCGTGGTCGTCGCCGGCGGCTGGTTCCTCGTGCTCGCGCCCCAGCGCGACGAGGCGAGCGGGCTCGCGGGGCAGATCGCCTCGCAGCGCAAGGACCGCGACAGCGCGCTCGCCGATCTCGCGAGCGGGCTGGCGGCCAAGCGCAGCTACGCGCACGACTACGCGACCGTGGCCCGTCTGGGCACGGCCGTCCCCGACGACGACAACGTCGCCTCGCTGCTCTACCAGGTCCAGAGCGCGGCGAACGCCTCGCACGTCGACTTCCGCTCGCTCAAGGTCGGCCAGTCCTCCGGCGCCCCGGCACCGCCGCCGCCGGCTCCGGTGACGACCGACGCCACCGGCGCGCCCGCCACCCAGCTCGTCACCGCGACGCTGCCGCCCGGCGCCGCGGTCGGCACCGCCGGCTTCCCGACGATGCCGTTCAGCTTCGAGTTCGACGGCTCCTTCTTCCGCCTGTCGGACTTCATGGGCCGGCTGCAGCGCTTCCTCGTGGTGCGCAACCGCAAGCTGGCGGTCTCCGGTCGCTTCATGACGCTCGACGGCATCGCCTTCAACGCGGCGCCGAAGGGCTTCCCGAAGATCAAGGCCTCCGTCGCGGCGACGACGTACCTCGTGCCGGCCTCGCAGGGCCTGACGAACGGCGCGACCGCGAGCGGTCCCGCGACCGCCGCCGCGGCGCCCGCCACGACCAGCACCGGCGGGACCTCCGCCGCCCCGGCAACCGCGATCACACCTGTGCGATGACACCGATCCGAGAGCTTCTGTCCGACCTCGTCGAGCGGCGCCTGTGGCCGGTCGCGGCGCTGCTCGTCGCCGGGCTCGTCGCGGTGCCGCTGCTGCTCGCGAAGCCCGCCGCGCATGCGCCCGCCTCCAACGACGGGCTCGCAGCGCTCCCCACCGCGCCGCCCGCCGCCCACGGCACCGCCGGCCCGGTCGTGAGCGTCGCCGCGCAGGCGCCGCATGGCGCCAAGCTGCACGGCAGGGCCAAGAACCCCTTCAAGCAGCAGCACGTCCCGCCGAAGCCGAAGGCCGACCAGGCCACCTCGCCCGCGAGCGGCACGCCGAGCTCCGGCGGCGCCACGCCGGGCACCGGCGACGGCGCCACCGGCGGCAACCCGGGCCACCCGACCGGCAAGACCTTCACGCAGTCCGCGATCGACGTGCGCTTCGGCAAGGCCGGGCACAAGCTGCGCTCGATCACCGACGTGCCGCGGCTCACGCCGCTGCCGAACGCCGCCAACCCGGTCGTGATCTTCCTCGGCATGCGCAAGGACCACCAGACCGCCGTCTTCCTGATCTCCTCCGACGTGCGCGTGCAGGGCGACGGCAAGTGCGTCCCGTCCAAGGACGACTGCGAGGCGATCGAGCTCAAGCAGGACCAGGTCGCGTTCCTCGACGTCAAGCGCGCCAACGGCGTCGTCGACCAGTACGAGCTCGACCTCGTCAAGGTCACGATCACCCAGACGACGTCGAAGGCGGCCGCGCAGGCCTCCTACGCGCGCGCCTCGCGCGCCGGGCGCCGTCTGCTGCGCCACCCCGCCGCGACGTCCGCCGAGTCGGGCATCGCGCCCGCCGGCCCGCTCTTCCGTTACGCGCCGCAGCGCGGCATCCTGCACATCGGACCCCGCCTCACCGCGCGCTACCTCCGGCATCACCGGCATCACGCCGCGCGCGCCCGAACGCGCCCGTAACCTGTAGGGCGCTCATGGCGCTCCGTCTCATCACGGCCGGCGAGTCGCACGGCCCCGGTCTCACGTGCATCGTCGAGGGCCTGCCCGCAGGCCTCCAGCTCGACCGCGCGGCGATCGACGCCGACATGGCGAGGCGCCAGCTCGGCCACGGCCGCGGCGGGCGCATGAAGATCGAGACCGACCGCGCCGAGGTGACCGCCGGCGTGCGCCACGGCCGCACGCTCGGCGGGCCGATCGCGCTGCAGGTCCCCAACCGCGACTTCGCCAACTGGGAGGAGCGGATGAACCCGTGGCCGGTGGAGGCGGACGTCGCCCCGGTCCATCTGCCGCGCCCCGGTCATGCCGACCTCGTCGGGACGTGGAAGTACGGGCTCGACGACGTGCGCGACATCCTCGAGCGCGCCAGCGCGCGCGAGACCGCGGCGCGCGTCGCCGGCGGCGCGGTCTGCAAGGCGTTCCTGCGGGCGCTCGGCGTCGAGGTGCGCTCCCACGTCACCCAGATCACGAGCGTCGTGGCGCCGCGCCGCGCGCAGCTCGCGCTCGCCGACTTCGACGACGTCGACGCCTCGCCGGTGCGCTGCCTCGACCCCGAGGCGAGCCGCGCGATGGTGGCCGAGATCAACGCGCTGCGCAAGGCGAACGAGTCGCTCGGCGGCACCTTCGAGGTCGTCGTCTTCGGGCTCGTCCCGGGCCTCGGCTCGCACGTCTCCTGGGAGGAGCGCCTCGACGGGCGCCTCGCGCTCGCGCTCTGCTCGATCCAGGCGATCAAGGGCGTCGGGATCGGCGACGGCTTCGACCTCGCGGGCGTGCCCGGCTCGCGGGCCCACGACGAGATCTTCTTCGACGAGGCGCGCGGCTGGCATCGCGAGACGAACCGCTCCGGCGGCGTCGAGGGCGGCATGACGACCGGCGAGACGCTCGTCGTGCGCGCCGCGATGAAGCCGCTGCCGACGCTGACGAAGCCGCTGCGCTCGGTCGACACCGCCACGCACGAGCCGGCCGAGGCGCTGCGCGAGCGCACGGACTCCTGCACCGTCCCGGCGGCCGGCGTCGTCGGGGAGGCGATGGTCGCGTTCGTGCTCGCCGACGCCTATCGCGCGAAGTTCGGCGGCGATCACATCGACGACGTGCGCAGCGCCGTCCGCGCCTACGAGGAGCGGATCGGATGGCGCCCCCGCTGAGCGCGGAGCGGCCGACGCGGCCGCCGGCGGGCCGTGCCGTCGTCTTCACCGGCTTCATGGGGGCGGGCAAGACGACCGCCGCACGCCGCCTCGCGCAGACGTTCGGGGTCGACTTCACCGACGCCGACGCGGTCATCGCCGAGCACATCGGGATGCCGATCGACCGCTGCTTCGCCGAGCAGGGGGAGGCGGCGTTCCGCGCGATCGAGGCCGAGCTCGTCGGCGCGCTGCTCGAGCGCGCGCAGGGCGGCGTCGTCTCGCTCGGCGGCGGGGCCCTGCACTCAGAGCGGATCCGCGCCGCGCTCACGCGCCACATCGTCGTGCTGCTCGACGTGGACGTGAACGTCGCGTGGGAGCGCGCCGCGGGCCGTGGGCGCCCGCTCGCGCGCGACCCGCAGGAGTTCCGCGACCTCTACCTCGTGCGCCGTCCGCTCTACATGGCGGCCGCCGACGTCGTGCTGCCGGCCGACCGCCGCGGACGCATCGACGACGCGCTGCCGTCGATCCTCGCGCTCGCCGACGCGCGCGCGGACGGGGCCGACATCCGCCTGCTGTGGGCGACGAGCGCCTCCGGCGACTACCCCGTCTTCGTCGGCAGCGGGCTGCTCGGCACGCCGCTCTCGCCGGTGCCGGGCGAAGGCTTCTGCATCACCGACGAGCAGGTCGGCCCGCGCTACGGCGAGCGCCTCGGCGGGCTTGCCACGACGATCACGATCGGGGCGGGCGAGCAGCACAAGTCGCTCGCGACGGCCGAGCGCGTGTGGATCGCGCTCGGCGAGCACGGGATGACGCAGAGCGACCACATCGTCGCGCTCGGCGGCGGCGTCGTCGGCGACCTCGCCGGCTTCTGCGCCGCGACCTACCAGCGCGGCGTGCCGATCGTGCAGATCCCCACGACGCTCGTGGCGCAGGTCGACTCCGCCTACGGCGGCAAGACCGGCGTCGACCTGCCGCAGGCGAAGAACTACGTCGGCGCCTACCACCAGCCGTCGTCGGTCGTCGCCGACGTCGAGACGCTCGCGACGCTGCCGCCTGAGGAGCTCGCCGCCGGCTACGCGGAGGTCGTCAAGACGGCGCTGATCGCCGGCGGGGACCTGTGGCAGCGCGTGCGCACCGGCGCAGACCCGGACGCGCATGTGATCTTCGAGTGCGCGCGCACGAAGCTCGCGGTCGTCGCGATGGACGAGCGCGACGCCGGCCTGCGCCAGGTGCTCAACCTCGGCCACACCGTCGGCCACGCGATCGAGACCGTGACCGGGTACTCGCTGTACCGCCACGGCGAGGCGGTCGGGATCGGGCTGCTCGCCGCGCTGCGGCTCTCCGGCCAGGAGGCGCTGCGCACCGAAGTCGCGACGCTGCTCGCCGCGCACGGCCTGCCGACGCGGCTCGACGACGGCGTCGACCCCGACGCGGTGCTCGTCGCCACCGCCCGCGACAAGAAGCGCCGCAGCGGCGGGGCGGTGCCGTTCGTGCTGCTCGACGCCCCCGGCGAGGCGCGGCCCGGCTGCATGGTCGACGACGACGAGCTGCGCGCGGCGGTGCGGGAGCTGGCGGCGTGAGGTCGGGCTCGACCAACCCGCGCAACCGCGTCGCCGTGCTGCACGGCGTCAACCTCGACCAGCTCGGCCGCCGCCCCGCCGCCCACTACGGCACGCTCACGCTCGACCAGCTCGAGCAGCAGATCACCGGCTTCGCGGACGAGCTCGGGCTGAAGGTCCAGTTCTTCCAGAGCAACCACGAGGGGCAGTTCGTCGAGCAGCTGCACCGCGTCGACGAGCTGGCCGACGGCCTGATCCTCAACCCGGGGGCGTGGACGCACTACGCGTGGGCGATCCGCGACGCGCTCGAGATCGCCGGGCTGCCGGCGGTCGAGGTCCACCTCTCCGACGTCGGCGCGCGCGAGCCGTGGCGGCAGGTGTCGGTGATCGGCGACCTGTGCGTCGCGACGATCGCCGGCCGCGGGCCCGCCGGCTACCGCGACGCGCTCGCGACGCTGCGCGAGGCGCTGGCGTGAGCCGCGCCGATCGTGCCGCCGCCGCGCTCGAGGAGCGCGAGCTCGACGCGCTGCTCGTCACCGACCTCGTCAACGTCCGCTACCTCACCGGCTATACCGGCTCGCACGGGATCGCGCTGATCGGCCCGGGGGAGAAGCGCTGCTTCCTGACCGACTTCCGCTACGTCACCCAGGCGGAGCAGGAGGTCGTCGGCTTCGAGCGCACGATCGGCGAGAACGACCTGCTCGAGGAGGTCGTGGCGGCGGTGCCGGAGGGCGACGTGCGGCTGGGCTACGAAGAGGACCACGTGTCCGTGCGGACCTACGACCGCCTGCGCGAGCTGCTGCCGCTGAGCGTCGAGCTGGTCGGCGCCGGTCCGGTGCTCGAGCGGTTGCGCGTCGTGAAGGAGCCGGGCGAGGTCGCGCGGATCCGCGCCGCCGCCGAGCTGGCCGACGTGGCGCTGTCGACGACCGTCGCGGCGGGCCTCGCGGGGCGCACCGAGCGGGCCGTCGCGCTCGCGCTGGAGGATGAGATGCGCCGCCTCGGCGCGCAGCGCCCGAGCTTCGACACGATCGTCGCGCACGCCGAGCACGGCGCGCTGCCGCACGCCACGCCGCGCGACGTCGAGATCGCCTCCGGCACGCTCGTCACGATCGACTGGGGCGCCGAGCTCGACGGCTACTGCTCGGACTGCACGCGCACGTTCGCGGTCGGCGAGCCGGGCGAGCGCGCGCGGGAGCTGTACGCGCTCGTGGCGCGGGCCCAGCTCGCGGGCCTGGAGGCAGTCGGGCCGGGCGTGCCGGGCAAGGACGCCGACGCGGCCGCACGCGACGTGATCGAGGCCGCCGGCTACGGTGAGCAGTTCGGCCACGGGCTCGGCCACGGCGTCGGGATGGAGATCCACGAGTCGCCACGCCTCTCGCGCGCCTCGACCGCGACGCTCGCCGCCGGCCACGTCGTCACCGTCGAGCCCGGCGTCTACCTCCCCGGCGAGCTCGGCATCCGCATCGAGGACCTCGTCCTCGTCACCGAAAGCGGCCACGAGCTGCTGACGGGGCTGTCGAAGGAGCTGACGGTCGTCGACTGACCGGCTCCGGCACCCTAGGGCAGCACGTCGCCCGACGTCCCCGGCGTGAGGCCGGAGTGCAGCGGCTGGGCGGGGCCCTCGGGCAGCTGGGTGAGAGCGCGGGTCTCGCGCGGGAGCAGCGCGAGCAGCACGAGCACCATCGCGAGGCCCCCGCCGACCGCCATCACGTCGGTCGCCCCGAGCTGGTCGGCGAGCACGCCGACGAGGATCAGGCCGGGTGGCAGCAGCGCGTAGGAGCCCATCCAGTCATAGGAGGCCACGCGCGAGAGCGCGGCGGGCGGGATCCGCTGGGCGAGCGCCGTCTCCCACCAGACGCTGAACAGCGACAGCCCGATCCCCGACAGGACGGCGAGCACGCACACGAGCCCCAGCGGGACCCCGAGCGCGAACGTCAGCAGCAGCCCGCCGAACGGCACCGTCGCGACGATGCCGGTGAGGACCGGCAGGCGCGGGCGCCAGCGCAGCGCGACGAGCGCGCCGCTCGCCGTGCCGAGCCCCACGCTCGCCGCAACCCATCCCCACAGCGCGGGGTTGCCGTAGCGATCGCCGGCGACGGCCGGTCCCAGCACGACGTAGGGCGCGAACCCGACGACAAGGTGCAGCGAGAAGACCGCGATCGTCGCCCACACCCACGGCCGCACGCGCACCTCTCGGTAGCCCTCGCGCACCGAGGCGAGCATCGACGTGCGCGGCGCCGGCTCCCCGCGCAGGCGCGGGCGGACGAGCCCGAGCAGCCCGGCGCTGATCAGGAACGTGCCGGCGTCGACGGCGAACGCGGTGCCCGTCCCGAGTGTCAGCACGAGCCCGGTCGCGATCGCCGGCCCGGCGAACTCGGCGACGGTCTGCGTGAAGCCGTTGACGGCGTTCGCCTCCTGGATCAGCTCCTCGGGCACCGTCTGCGGCACGAGCCCGCTGTAGGCGGGCCGGAAGAACGCGCTCGCGACGCCGAACAGCACCTCGATCGCGATCAGCTGCCCGAGCGTGAGCGCGTCGGTGAAGATCAATACGGCGAGCAGCGCGTGCAGCGCGCCGCGCACGAGATCGGTCGAGAGCATGATGCGGTGGCGCGGGAGCCGGTCCGCCCACACCCCGCCGATCAGCAGGAACGTCACGAGCGCCGCGGTCTGCGCCGCGATCACGAATCCGAGGTCCGCGGTCGAGCCGGTGCGCTCGGTGACGAGCAGCGCCAGCGCGACGAGCACGATGCGATCGCCGGTCGTCGAGATCGACTGGCTGAGGAACAGCCAGCGGAAATCCTTGTGGCGCCATAGCTGGGGGAGGCGGTGCACGGAGCGCAGGCTACGCGTCCGCCGTCCTCATCGGATGCGGCAGAAATTCGGTAAGGCGAAGATCGACGCACATTCAGCCGCATGCTGAGCGCTTCGAGCGCTCAGCGTGCGTCTGGCAGCGCGCGCCGCAGCGCGATCAGCAGCGCGACCGTGGTGAGCGCCGCGAGCGCCACGAGCGCGACGCAGGCGGACAGGAACGTCCCGCCCGGGAGCGTCCAGTCGATCGCTCCGCCATGTCGCGCGAGCACCGCGACGAGCGCCGCGACGTAGCCGGCGGCGAGCGCGACGCCCACGATCGCGAGGTGGCTGCTCTGCAGCAGCGGACGCTCCGACGGCGCTTCGGCGGCGAACGCGCGCGGGAAGCGCCGCGCGGTCGCGAACGCGACGAGCGCGCCCCAGCCGACGACGACGAGATAGGCCCCGGCGACGTCGCTCGGGCGGTGCCAGCCGGCGGCGACGACGGCGATCCCGACCGCGGCGCCGTAGGCGATCGCGCCGAGCGCGACGATGCCGCGCAGGCGCGACGGGACGACGAGCAGCGCGGCGATCCCGACGCTGAACGCGACGGTCGTGTGGCCGCTGGGGAACGTGTTGCCCTCGGGGTCGCTGAAGAAGTACAGGTCGGGTCGCGTGAGCCCGTGCTTGAGCAGCTCGGTGCAGAGCGCGGCGCCGGCGATCGTCGCGACGGCGACGAGCGCGAGCGCCGGGCGGCGGCGCACGAGCGCCTGGCCGACGAGCACGGCGATCACGACGACGAGCATCCCGGCGCTGATCGTCGTGAGCAGGTCGTGGATCGCATAGCGCGCCGGGCGCGTCGCGAGCGCGCGATGGTCCATCGCCCGCTGGTCGATCCGCTGCCCGGTGCTCGTCTGCACGAACGCGAGGTAGAGGACGGCGATCAGCGCGCCGCAGGCCGCGATCAGCGCGAGGAGCGGGCGCGGGCTCAGGCTGTCGCGCTCGCGCGGGAGCGTCTGTGCGACGTGGCGCGAGGCGTCGAGGCCATCCGTGGACATCGCGTCAGGGTATCGAGCGGGATGTGGCGGACATAAGCGCGTCGGGGACCGCCGCTAGGGTGGCGCGCATGAACGGTCAGATGGAGCCCCCGCTGGACCTCAAGACGCCGCGCGGCATCGGCGAGCTGCTCACGACGGCGATCGTGCTGTTCCTCAGGCATTCCGGGCTGTTCCTGTCGGTGACGCTGCTCGTCGTCGCGCCCGTCGTCGTGCTCGTGGATGGCGCCTGGGGCGGGGCGCTGCACGACGGGCCAAATGCGCATCCGAGCTCCGCGGCATCGCTGGTCTCGGCGATGTTCGTGGCCTTCGTGGTCCCGGCGCTCGTGACCGGGCTGCATGCGGTGATCGTGCGGGAGATGGGGGAGGGCCACGTGCCCGGCGTGGGCGAGGCGCTGCGACGGGTCGGCCCGCGCATCCCAGCGGCGATGGGCGCCGTGGTGCTCTACAGCATCGGCGTGGGCATCGGCTTCATTCTGCTCGTCGTGCCGGGCATCTGGCTCCTGGTCCGCTGGTACTTCGCCGCACAGTCCGCCGTGCTGAACGGCACCGGCCCGCAGCAGTCGCTCGAGGCGAGCGCGGAGCTCGTGAAGGGCCGCTGGTGGACGACGCTGCTTGCCCTGATCGCCGCAGGCGTCACCTTCGGCGTCGTCGGCGCACTCTGCCGCCTCGCAGCCGGGACCGTGGACGACGGCGTCCTCTACGTCACTCTGCTCACCGTCATCCAGGCGGTCACGCTCTCGCTGTCGGCGCTGTTCGGCACGCTGCTGTTCTTCACGATGCGGGCGGAGCGGGGGGCGTTGGATCTGCTTGCGCGGTCGGGGTGAGCCTCAGGCACACCGCTGCGCAGGCTCGAGACGACGCGGCAGACGCCAGCGCGACGAGCACGGCGCTTGGAACGTCGCGCGCGCGACCCGGAGGAGGCACGATCAACCCATGGGCGCGGGATCGGCCGGAGTGGCGGAGGCCGTAAGCATTTGGCGAGCGCGCCGGCGGTGTGCGGCGCGCCCATATCGGTCCACGGTGGTCAACTGACGCTGTGGAAGCTTATCGTGTGTGCGGGCTTTGTGGTCACCTCAGCCACCTCGGCCCGTCATTGGACAGTCGACGGAGCTCGCCGCGCTCTCTGACCCGGATGCCATAGTGATTCAAAGTAGCCTGAGTTCAGTTCTCGTGACCGTTAACATTGTAGAGAATCTGTAGCTCGTTACGCAGGGCTTAATGGTTTGTTCTAGGGCCACGACCAGTTCGATGGTGTTTCTTACGGGCTGCAACGTAAGAGTCGTGATCGGTGGTACGCTCGAGTCGAAGCCCAGGTTGCCTTGGTATAGGCATTCATCGACTCTCATTCTTCCTACTTCGCTTTCGAATAGGAGCGAAACTCTTTCGAACGCCACTAGAACGCTAGTTATTCTTGGTAGCGTGCCTCTTATGCTATCGTACGTAATTGGCCACGGCAGATTTAGTTCACATCTTATGAGTATCGTAAAGCCAAAGGCCCCTTCTCTAGCGTTATTGGCCGCGCATCTTTCAATTTGCCCGAATCTGGCGCCGACTCTCTTTCCTATTCTCGTTCCGAGTCTTCCCGAGAGTGTCAGGTCAAACGAAAGTACGAGGCCACCTGGTTCGGAAAATGATACCGATCTTCCGGTCGCCGCTATCGGACCTCCGGGTCTGGCTTCGAGGGATCTTAGGCCGGTTGCCGTGCTGGCTCCGAGTGAAAGAGCGATCACGGTAGCAAGCGCCGCGAGTATGAGCTTGTGGTGTGTCCTCATCGAGTGGGCTCCTATTGCTGCCGTTGAAAGGACAATGCGAGCGACTGTTGCTCGGGTTGGGCATGCAGGCTGAAAAATCTGTTTGCGCCGATTGGTCGCGGCATCGCGTGGTGTCCAGCGCACCGGTCGTGCCGGGGCGCCCATGTAGGGTGTGTGCGCCGTAAGCTTGTGCGAATAACTATCTGCCTTGCGGGAGGGTCGTCTCGCGCGGCGTGCTCTCCCCGCGCGTGCGGTTAGAGTAGTGAGCGGCGAAGTAAGGCAGCGAAGTAGGTCTGTGCTCGCTCGTCAACGCCGAATCGGATCTCGAGTATGCAGCCATGCGTTTCTAGCTACACACCTTGAAGCCCATAGTCTGCGCGAGTTTCGCACCGTCGCGATCCACCTTTGCGCGTCGCTCGCTCAGCCGACCGAGACTCGCACGATTCTTTGATCTCCAAGGGACGAGCACGATTCGTTCTCGTCGCACATTAAGGTAGCGTCGGTAGGCGTTTTGGAGCGCATGCGGCGGCGTTAACGCAGCGAGCTTTCGAATGCTCATTCGCTGCAACCCTGCTTCGCCGGTACGTTGCCTTACCAACGCTTGTTGACCCGAGAGCGAACGGTTGGTCGACAGCCTAACCTCCTCGTGCAACAATGCGGCTAGCCCGTTTTTCGTCTTTGCGCAGATGGTCTCTGCTTCTGCGATGAACCTCGACTGAGGCTTTGGTTGGTGAGAAGAGTCCTCAATGGTAGTCCCGTCCGGCGAGGCCCGGATATTTGAACTCGTTTTCCCACCACATGCAATAGCTCCCAGCATGGCGGCGATGGCGAAGATCCCAACGGCAGTCTGTCTCATTGTCGAACCCCCTGTTTGGAGCGCATCGCTCGGTTTGCGATGGCCAGTACGGCGCGTGGGACCGCCCATTGGACGATCCCACGCCGGCTTGCTGGCAATTAGAGTAGAGCCAATGTCTGTCTGGCGGTAAGCGTGAAGGTACCGCTCAGTCTGCCGTTTTCAGCACACGGTTGGTTCACTTGTTCTAGGATCACTTCGAGTCTAGCGGTGCTTCTTTCTCTCTGAACTGTAAGGGAGGTGAGCGGGAGCGGCGTGTTTGAGTCAGCCCCGATGTCGCCTCTGTATAGACATTCGTTCAGTCTTACGACGACTGATCTTATCAGGGACAGTAGGAATTGAGCTCTTTCAACAGTAATTAGAACGCCAGTTATATTGGGTAGCGTTCCTCTTATGCTGTTGTAGAGGACCGGCCATGGTCTGCCTCTTTCGGGTCTTATTGGTAGTTCGCATCTTATGTTTGCTGTGATTTCGCTTCCAGCCGGACCTCTTCCGTTGTTCGCTCTGCAGTCTTCGATCTGTCCAAATACGGCGCCGACTCTCTTGGCTATTCTTCTTTCGAATCTACCGGTGAGGGTCACATCGGATGTGATCGTAAGTCCGCCTGGTTCGGTGAAGCCGAGTCCAGCTGCGTTTGCGGTTATCGCTCCGCCCGGTCTGGCTTCAAGCGATCTTAGGGCGGCCGCGGTACCAGCTCCGAGACAGAGCACAAGCGTTGCGGCAAGTGCTATAGGGATAAGCTTCCTGAGTATTCGCATGTAGCAGGTTCCTGTCTTTTGGTTCTGATCTTTAAGGTTCGCGAGCTTGTGGTCCGGTGCGTTGTGGCGACAAGCGACTGCTGGCCCCTTTCTTTGCGTTCAGCTGTAGATCCCGTGCACGGCTCGCCTGTCTAAGACGGCACGGTTACAGACGTTGTACGACGGCGGACAGCGCTGAGGCGTAAGTTCACGCAAAGCGCTGTGCCCGCGATCCCCCGACGACCCCACCATATACAAGAACCTGGATGGGTCGGCGTAAGTCTTAAGAAAAAAAAGAAGTGTTGCAATCGACCGAAAAGGGGATAGAGTGCCGCTCAACCGTAGGGTCAGCAGTATTAGCAGTGGAGGAGTCACGTGCTCGGAAGGCGGGTCGCGGTCATGATGTGCTTGGTGGCGTGGGGTGGGTGGGCGTTGAATGCCTCTGCTCGCGGCGCGGCAGGAGAGCGCGCATACGAGATGGTCTCGCCGCTGGACAAGAACGGCGGAGATGTGATGGGCGATCCGTCGAAGGTCACTGCGGCAAAGGACGGCAGCGCTGTGACGTTCGTGTCGGTTGTTGGATTCGCTGGAGCGGTTGGCAGCTCGCTCGCACCCGACTACGTCAGCGTGCGGGATGGCAAGCACGGGACGAATGGTTGGTCGACGCACTCGATCGTGCCGCCTCATCAGGAGCCTTTGCCCTTCTTCTATTCGCAGGGGACGCAGGCCACGACTTACCGTCTGTTCTCGTCCGATCTTTCGAAAGGCATCGTGCGCGCGTTCACGCCGGTGACGGACGACCCAAATGTCGCATTGACGCGGAACCTGTACCTGCGCAGCGATCTCCGCACGGGGGGGGGCGGCGCCTATCAGTTAGTGAGCGCGTCGGCAGCTCCGGTCCCGCTTGGGCCGCCGGGAGGCGTTCGAGACTACGCGCCCGGAGTTGCGGGCGCTTCAGCGGACTTCAGCCACGTCATCTTCGAGTCCAAGCTCTCGCTCACCGCGGATGCGCCGCCATGTAGCAACGTCAACTATTCGACCTGTTCCGTGAAGCTGTACCAATGGACTCCTGGCGCGGTGCGTTTGGTTGGCATCCTTCCCGGCGGCGGCGCGGCTGCAAGTTCGGCCGCCGGATCTGGAGTCACGCTCGGGTTGGCGTATGTGCCGCATGTGATCTCCAACGATGGGTCCCGTGTTTTCTTCACCTCTCCGGCGAACTTCTCAGGCGCTGGCGATCTGTATGCACGTCTCAATGACACCACGACAGTGCAGATCAACGCGAGCGAGCGGACTCCATCGGACGCTGCGGAGCCTGCGACCTATCTCGACGCAACTCCAGATGGGTCGATGGTGTTCTTCAAGAGTGATGAGCAGCTTACCAACACGGATGGCTCGGGTCTCTATCGCTATGACTTCAACGCTCCCGTCGGTGCTCGTCTCACACTCCTCGCGCAAGACCCGCGAGGCTTGATCGGCACCAGCGACGACGGAAGCTCCGTTTATATCGTCAGCAGCACCAATCGCATTGGTCTCTGGCGTGACGGAGTGCTGCGCGATCTTGGCGGTTTCGTTGACGCGGACGATAGCGTTGCGAACACCGGAGACGCACCGTTCAGCCTCGTCTTGAAGACGGGGAGGGTGTCGCCGAGCGGGCGCTTTTTGCTGTTCTCAGCGCGCCAGGGAACGGACTTGACTGGCTATAATCACGGCACAGCGTGTGGCGGAGGCCCATGCTCGCAACTGTACGTGTACGACGCAGCGGGGAACGCCGGAGCGGGGCGGCTCGCGTGCGCGTCGTGCAACCTCAGCGCTCCTGCGGCCACGGGCGATGCCAGCAGCGAGTTCCATTTCGGAACCGGTGTCACCTCGACGCGACCGTATCTCAACCGCGCGCTTTCAGATGACGGACAGGTGTTCTTCAGCACGAGCCAGCGCCTCGTGAAGCACGACACGAACGGAAAAGTTCGTGATGTCTATGAGTACGACATCCCGACAGGCGTACTGAAGCTGATCTCGAGCGGCACGAGTCCGTTCGACTCCGTCTTCATGGATGCAAGCGCTGATGGGTCGAACGTGTTCTTCGTGACCCGAGATCGCCTTGTGGGCTGGGATCGGGACGACGCGTACGACCTGTACGACGCACGGGTCGCAGGTGGGTTCCCGGAGCCGCCAGCAGTTCCCTCGCCGTGCTCTGGCGACGCGTGTCATCGCTCGCAGCAGACGCCGTCGAGTGCTGCATCGCCGGGTAGCGCGACGTTCCAGGGCAGCGGCGATGCGATTGGTCCCGCCTCCACAGGAGCATTGCATGCATTTGTTCTGAGTCGGCGCCAGGTCGCTGCCTGGGCGAAGACGGGAGCCGTGTGGTTGCGGGTTCGGGTATCCGAGCCCGGACGCTTGCTGGTGCGAGTCAGGGGCCGAGTGGGGCGGCGCATGAGCGTGCTCAGCTCGGTCACCCGCAATGCCGGGCATCGCGGGATCGTCGTCGTGAGGTTGAGACTCCCGCTAGCGGTGCGCGCACGACTGCATCGAACGGGACGACTGCGGATCTCGCTTGTCATCTCCTATTCCGATGGTGCAGATCCCCAGCATGCTTCCGTCACGCTCGTGGACAGGGGTCGATGATGTGCGTCGACGTGCGCAGAGGACTTGTGTGCTTGGTTGCCTCGCTGGTGCTGCTCGTGCTCGCGGTGCCGGCTCAGGCGGAGTTCGGCGCGGAAGCGTTCGACGGACAGGTGACCGCTGACGCTGCCGGCCATCCTTTCACGCAGGCCGGTGGGCATCCGTTTGCGGCGTCGACGACGGTCACGTTCAACACGTTCACGCATCCAGTGTTTGGCCCGGGGTGGCCGGTCGCGCCAACGAAGGACCTCTTCGTCGATCTCCCGCCGGGCTTCGTCGGCAATCCCACGATCGGCGAGAAGTGCAGCCTGCCGGACCTCGCACTCGCTCCACCAACGTGCCCGGTCGCGAGTCAGGTTGGGATTGCCACGGTCCGCTGGAGCCCAGGTAGTGCTGGCGACACGATCGGGCCGATCGGGGTCTATCTGATGGTGCCGCCGCCGGACGTCCCGGCTCGCTTTGGCTTCAATGTCTCTGGAACGGTCGTGATGCTCGACGCGGACCTGCGTAGCGGGTCGGACTACGGGCTTTCGGTCGACGCGAAGGACATCTCCGAGGGCCTGGCGGTCAACGGAACGAGCCTGACGCTTTGGGGCGTTCCGGCTGATACGAGTCACGACTCGCAACGAGCATGTCCGGGACTGCCATTTCCGAGCAACACGTGTGGCTCACAGGCCGCCCTCAAGCCTTTCCTGCGTAACCCAACCTCATGCACCCCTGATGGGACGGGCTTGCCGACCACGCTCCACCTCGACTCGTGGTTCAACCCAGGTGACTTCAAGAACGCGACGTTCGTATCTCACAAGCCGCCGGGCTTCTCGCAGCCGGGCACTCCGTTCCCGCTGAATCCACTCCCACCGGATCAATGGGGGGCTCCGATCGGCACGACGAACTGCGACCGGGTACCGTTCGATCCGAGCCTGACCGTGACGCCGGGGGCGATCGACAGCCCGGCACAGGCGGGTAAGCCATCGTCGTTCACGTTCGATCTCACGCTTCCGCAGAGCGAGTTGCCCGACGCGGTTGCGACGAGCGATTTGAAGAAGGCCGTCGTACGCTTGCCGGAGGGCGTGCGCGTCTCTCCTTCGGCGGCCGACGGCCTTGACGCCTGTTCTCCCCCTGAGATCGCGTTGAAGAGCACAGCCGGTCCAACGTGCCCGAACGGGTCGAAGGTCGGGGCGCTCACGATCGAGACGCCGCTGCTCGACGACCCCCTCACCGGGTCGATTTATCTCGCCACACCGCACGCCAATCCCTCCGGATCACTGGTCGCGCTCTACCTCGTCGCGAAGGGACCCGGGGTGATCGTGAAGCTGCCGGGCAAGGTTGCGATGGATCCGGTCAGCGGACAGCTGACGGCGACATTCGACAACAACCCGCAGTTGCCGTTCTCACGGCTGCACCTCGAGTTCGACGGTGGTCCGAGGGCGTCGCTCGTGTTGCCGTCACGCTGTGGCATCTACACCACCCACGCGGTGATGACCTCGTGGAGCGGGGCGACCGTCTTCGCCAACAGCAGCTTCACGCTCAGTCGCGATGGGAAGGGCGCGCCGTGTCCGTCTCAGGGCTTCGCGCCAGCCTTCGAGGCTGGGACCGTGAACCCGGTAGCGGGGGCAAGCACGCCGTTTGTGCTGTCGCTCACACGCAGCGATGCAGACCAGGAGCTGCGCTCACTGAGCGTCGACATGCCGCAGGGGCTGGTCGCGAAGATCAAAGGCGTCCCCCTCTGCCCGGCGGCCCCGGCTGCGGCCGGTACCTGCGGTGAGGAGTCACGCGTCGGGTCAGTCACGACAGCTGCGGGGGCGGGACCCAACCCGTTCTACCTGCCAGGGCATGCCTACCTCGCTGGCCCGTACAAGGGTGCGCCGTTCAGCCTCTCGATCGTGGTGCCGGCAGTCGCGGGGCCGTTCGATCTCGGAACAGTCGTCGTTCGTGCGGCGATCGTGGTCGATCGTCACACCGCGGCACTGCATGTCGTCTCCGATCCGTTCCCGACGATCCTGGACGGCTTCCCGTTGCAGGTGCGCGTCGTTCGGGTCGCCGTCGATCGCAGGACGTTCATCCGCAACCCGACGAGTTGCGCCGAGAAGCATGTGCGCGCCGCGGTCGGCTCGGTCACGGGCACGGTGGCACAGGTCAGCTCGCGCTTCCAGGTCGGTAACTGCAATGCGCTGGCGCTCAAGCCCCGCATGCAGCTGACCGTCGGTGCGAAGGGACATACGCGTGCGCACAGCTCCACGCCGCTGACGGCGACACTCACGCAGACACCGGGGCAGACGAACCTCAAGTCGGTAGGCGTGACACTGCCGTTGCTGTTCAACGCGCGCCTCGATGTTGTCAACAACGCTTGCACGCGAGCTGCGTTCGAGGCGGGCCACTGTGAGGCGGCGAAGGCGGGGAGTGCCGTGGCGGTAACGCCGCTGCTGCCGCACGCACTGCGCGGCGGGGCGTACTTCGTCAAGGACCCGCACGCCCCAATCGGCAGCCTGCCAAACCTGATCGTTGCACTGCGCGGCCAAGTCGACTTCGATCTTGTCGGCACGATCACGATTCCGGGAGGCACGCTGCTCTCAACGACGTTCGACTCCGTGCCCGACGTGCCGATCACGAAGTTCATCCTGCGCCTGCGCGCGGGCCAGCATGGGCCCGTCGGAACGGTGGCAAACCTCTGCACCGGGAGCGCACGACGTGCCACAGCCCATCTGAAGTTCGAAGCGCAGAACGGCAAGTCCACCAGCACCGATCAGCGGCTTCGCATTGCTGGCTGTCGCACCCACCAGCACCACAGACGAGGGAACCGATGAGGAAACGAGGAGAGCGGATGCGAGTGCTGACGAGGCTCCGGGCGAAGCTGTCGCCATCGATGGTCGTCGCGGTCGTCGCGGTGGTGTTCGCCACGACAGGCTCGGCGTTCGCGGCGAAGTCGCTGTTGACGGGCGCAGACATCAAGGACGGGACGATTACGCGGGCCGACCTCTCCAAGAGCGCGGTCGCGTCCCTGAACAGACACAGCCATGACGTGCGTGGACCGCGTGGCCGGCGCGGACCGAAGGGGAGTCCGGGCGATGACGGACCGGCCGGCCTGATCGGACCGGCCGGTGAGCGCGGCCCGGTTGGCGCCGCGGGACCGGATGGCCCGGTCGGACCTCCGGGGAGCACCGGCCCGGTCGGGCCACAGGGCGATGTCGGCCCACCAGGCCCGCAAGGACCTGCTGGGCAGGACCTTGTGAGCGACCTCGTGAGCGGCCCGGTCGATGTCGGCGCGCCGCTCGCTCTGAGCAGCAGCGGTCCGGCCGTGGGCGAGGGCACCGACCTGCTCGGGAACATCGACTTGACGGCGGGCACCTACCGCGTCGACGTAACCGTCCAGTTCACTGATGCGAACACACCGGATGCCGCGCTCGAGTACGGCGTCGCACGACTGTTCCTGGATGGGGCGGCGCTCGACAACGTTGAGGGCTCGCCGGACACGACGATCTTCACCTCCGACGTACCTGACGACGGCAACAATGCGGCACAGGCCTCCGCCGCGTTCATCATCGGCATCGGCGACAACGGCTCTGGCGGCCAGACGCTCACGCTGCGGGGCGCGGTGCGCAGCGCGGAGTCCGACGGCGCGATCGTCAACGCGCACGTAGTGGTGAGCACCATCGGCTAGCGCTTCGACCGGCGCGTGCCCGCCATGCGGCAGGCACGCGCCGCCTACTCGCCAAGCGCCAGCGGCGCATACGAGTGCACTTCTGAACCGCCCGCGCGCGCCAGGTGGGTGAGGCCGAAGAGGTCCTCGAGCGTGCGCAGGAGCGCGTAGGGGTCGCCGGCGGTCGTGGCGGTGCTGCCGGGCTTCGTCCACTGCGAGACGAGCAGTGCGCCGACGTGGCGCGTGCCGGGGTCGGGTGGGGGCGTGGTCGTCGTCGCGCCCGCCGGCGGCGTCGGTGCGGGTCGCACGCCGCCGAACGCGATCACGAGCAGCCCGTCCTGCTTGTACGCGGGTGAGGCGAGCAGCTTCGGCACCCACGCGGCGAGGAACGCGTCGGCGGCGGCCGCGCCGCCGGGCTGGCCGGGCGCGCAGGCGTCGGCGGAGCCGTCGTGGCAGCGGTCGGGGACGATGAAGCTGACGTTGGGCGTGGCGGTCGCCTTGGCCAGGTCGGCGTCGAGCACGTCGAGGTCGACGTCGTTCGTCGCGCAGTCGCCGAGGTCGAGCAGCGAGTGGAAGTAGACGAACGGGTTGTCGTGGGTCGCGTACGGATCGGCCGGGTTCAACGCGACCGTGGGATCGGCCGCGCCGGCGGCGGGACGGCGGCACGTCTTGCCGCTGCCGGTCCCTTGTACATACGCGCGCCAGGTATGCCCGGCACTGCCGAGCTGATCGGCGAGCGTGAGCGTGTTGACCGGGTAGACGCAGCCGGGGTCGACGATCGATCCGTCGGCGGCGGGTCTCGCGCTCGCCGGCACGTCGCTGTACGTCGGGCAGTCCTGCTGCGTCTGCGCGTTCGGCGGCTGGCCGCTGACGAGCGCGATCGCGTTCGGCAGCGAGGCGTCGTCGAGCGTCGCGTAGCCGCTGAGGAGCACGCCCCGCGGGACGAGGTCGTGCACCAGGTAGGAGGACGCGGCGCCGGCGCCGAACGTCGCGTCGTAGCCGGCGCTCGTGAGCGAGATCACGAAGACGTGCTTGACCTTCGTGCCCTTCGGCGGACCCGTGCTCGGCGGCGTGGCCGGAGGGACCGTGGGCGTCGTGTCGGTCGGACCTTCGCTGCCTGCGTCGCCTTCGCCTTCGCCGCCGCTGTCGCTCGACGCGGTCGGGTCGCTGTGGGCCGGCGCGTGTGTCGGCGTGCTTGCCCTGGGCGTCGGATCGGCGGCGGGCTCCGAAAAGTCCGGCGCAGCGGCAGCCTGCCGGTGCACGACGACGCCCTGCTGCGCGAGCGCCGCCAGCACCGAGCTCGGCGGTCCGCTCGCGAGCGCGCCGACGACGACGAGCCCGGTGCTCGTCAGCGACAGCGTCGCGAGGATCGCGAGCTGCGTGCCCGCGACGCGCACCGCGGCGAGCCGCGCCAAGCGTACGCGCCAGCCGCTCACGACTCCGCCGCGATCGGGTCGACGGCGACGAGCGGACGCCCGCACTGCCAACAGAAGACGGCGCCGCGCGCGTGCAGCGCGTCGCAGCTCGGGCAGCTGCCGGCCGCGCCGGAGGTCTCGCTGCGCAGCAGCCGCTCGACCTGGCCGAGCTCCGCGTCGACGCGCTGCAGCTCCGCGGCGCGGCGCGTGAGCACGTCCATCCGCACGTGGTCGCGGATCGCCATCTCGTAGAAAAGCCCGCCGAGGTCGGCCTGCATGACCGTGAAGCGCTCGATCAGCCGTTCGCGCTTGGCGAGCAGCTCCGGGTCGACGCCCGGCGGCTGCGCGGACGGCGCCGGCGGCGCAGCCGTGGCCGCACGGCCCGGCAGGATGCGCGCGATCCGGCTCAATCTCCCGCCCCCGTCGGTGCCGGGGCGCCCGCGCCCGGGTCGCTCTGCACGTCGATCACGTCCGGCAGGTCGCGCTGGGCCTTCACGTAGCTCTTGCCGATCTGCTGGCTGACGCGGCGCACGACCTGCTTGTCGCGCGCACGCGTGGCGGCAGTCGACGTGTGGTGCAGGACGCTGTGGGCGACGCCGCCGATCCCGGTCGCCACGACGGCTCCCGTTCCAGCCGCACCGCCGTCGCCCGCTCCGCGCCCGGCACCGCTGCCGCCCGCCGTGCTCGTGCCGGTGCCGCCACCCGAGCCGCCACCGACGTTCACGACCGTCGGCTTCTGGCTGCGCAGCGCCTGCAGCAGCGCGTCGTCGCCGTGGCCTGCGCGACCGACGAGCACGCCGCCGCCGACCGCGAGCGGCAGCACCGCGAGCAGCGTCGCGATGCCGATTCCCACGCCGCGGCGTGGCGGTCGCGGCGCCGGCGTGCGGCGGCGCGCGGCCAGCGCGCCGAAGTAGCGCGCGGCGGGATTGTCGGCGCCCGTGTGGCGCGCGCCGCAGCTGACGCAATAGCGCTGCGTTGCGTCCAGCGGCGCCTGGCACTCGGCGCAGGCGAGCCAGGCCGCGGTCGTGTCGTTGTGGCTGGCCTGCGTCATCACTGGAAGAGGGTCGGGGGCGCGGCGACGTGCACGTCGGCGCCGTGCGCGTCGCCGACCAGCGGGATCGCGAGCGTCCGCCGCGCGTGCGTGCCGAGGTGGGGGACCCGCACGCGCCCGGCCGCGACGACGCGGTGCCCGCGGGCCGCCCAGGCGTAGACGTCGAGGTCGTACTGCGGCACGTCGGAGTCGTTGACGAGCGTCGCGGCGACCGAGGCGCGCTCCCGTCGGTGCGCCACGCTCACGTCGAGCTGCGGCAGCGCCCGCACGCGCGTGGGCGGGTGCGGGACCGGGCGCCCGACGCGCGCGAACGGCCGTGCGCCGGAGGGGATCGGCCGCCGCGCGAGGAAGACCCACGTGACCGTCGCGCGCGCGGGCAGCACCGGCGCGTGCGTCTGGAAGTACGGCAGCCCGCCGCGGCGGTTCAGCACGGCGAGGCGTCCGCCGGGCAGCCGCACGCCGACGCTCAACGGCAGGTCGCTCACCGCCGCCCCGCGGCGGTTGCGCAGGCGCACCACGACGGCGGCGCGGCCGTGGCGGCCATGCACGAGCGTCGCAGCGAGCACCGCGACGTCGCGGTTGACGTGCGTGACGAACAGCGCCCGGCGGCTCGCGAGCGTGCGCTGCGCGCGCACCCCGGCGCGCGCGCTGAGCTGCTGCGTCGTGGCGCAGCCGGCGAGCGCGGCGGCCCCGAGCAGCGTCAGCGCGATGGCGCTAGCCGAACGCACCGCTCACGTAGTCCTGGGTACGCTGCTCGCGCGGGGCGCGGAACAGCTGGCTGGCAGGCCCGTACTCGACGAGCTCGCCGAGGTACATGAAGGCGACGTGGTCGGCGATCCGGAACGCCTGCTGGAGGTTGTGCGTGACGATCACGACCGCGACCTCCTCGCGCAGCTTCACGATCAGCTCCTCGATCGTCTCGGTCGAGCGCGGGTCGAGCGCCGAGCACGGCTCGTCGAGCAGCAGCACCTCCGGCTGGGCGGCGAGCGCACGCGCGATGCAGAGGCGCTGCTGCTGGCCGCCGGAGAGCCGCAGCGCGGGATGGTCGAGGTCGTCCTTGACCTCCTCCCACAGCCCGGCGCGCTGCAGCGCGTCCTGCACCGCGCGCCGCAGCGCCTGCCTGCGCGGGCGCCGCGAGCCCTGCTCGCGCAGCACGTAGGCGACGTTGTCGAAGACGCTCATCGGGAACGGGTTCGGCTGCTGGAAGACCATCGTCACGCGCCGGCGCAGCGCGGTCGGCTCGAGCGCCCGGATGTCGCTGCCGTCGAGCGTGATGCGGCCGGTCAGGGTCGTGGCGCGCCCCAGCTCGGTGAGGCGGTTGAGCGAGCGCAGCAGCGTCGTCTTGCCGCAGCCGGAGGGGCCGATCAGCGCGAGCACCTCGCCCTGGCGGATCGGCAGCGAGACCTCCCGCACCGCCGGCTTGCCGGCATAGGCGATCGAGACGTGCTCGACGGCCATGCGGTCGATCGCGAACGTCGAGGGCGCAACGCGTCGCCGTGGGGCGCTCACGAACGACGGTGCGGCCTCCTCGACACGCTCCGGGACGGCCGCGAGCACGCTCGCCGCCTCCTGGTCGAGCGAGAGGCGGCGGACGGGCGGTGGGCTCAGGTACTCCATGCGTGCCTCCTCGCGCGGCGCTTGACGACGTCGACGGCGACGTTGAGCGCCAGCACGATCGCCAGCAGCACGAACGCCGCCGCGTAGGCCTTCTGCGGCTGGTTGCCCTCGCCCGTCGGCGAGTTGCGGTAGACGTAGCTCGTGAGCGTGCCGCCGGTGCCGCGCAGCGTGCTGAGGCCGGGCACCCCGCCGGCGCCGTTGAGCGTCAGCGTCGCGCCGAGCAGCACGACGACGATCGCCGTGTCGCCGATGATGCGCCCGATCCCGAGCATCGTCCCGGTGACGACGTTCGGCCGTGCGGCCGGCAGCAGGATGCGGCGGATCGTCGCCGCCTTCGTCTTGCCGACGGCGTAGGAGGCCTCGCGCACGTGCGCGGGGATCGCCTGCAGCCCCTCGCGCGTCGAACCGACGACGAGCGGCAGCGCCACGAGCGAGAGCATCGCGCCGGCGGCGAAGAACGAGCGCCCGAAGACGACGCCGCCGGAGCTGCGCGAGAGGAAGCCGAGGGCGGGCGTCGAGAAGACGAGCGTGCCGAACAGCGCGAGCACGATCGCGGGCGTGCCGGCGACCATCTCGATCGCCGACTCGGCCGCGCGCGCGAGCCCGAACGGGCGCCCGAACTCGCTCAGCCACACCGCCGTCGCGATGCCGAGCGGCAGCGCGATCGCGATCCCGATGCAGGCGACGAGCACCGTCCCGATCAGCGGGTCGAGGAAGCCGCCGCTGTCCTGCTCACCGAAGCCGGCGGTCGGGTGCGTGACGAGCAGCGCAGGCCGCACGTAGCGGATCCCCTGCACGAGCATGAAGATCACGATCGCCGCGGCGATCGCGCAGAACAGCAGCCCGAGCGCCCAGCACAGCAGCAGGCCGGCGCGGTCGCTCAGCGCCCTCATGCCTGGATCCCGTAGCGCTTCAGCGGCTGCTTCGCCGCGTAGCCGGCGAGCGAGAGCAGCGCGGCGGAGACGAGCAGCACGGCGGCCAGCGCGAACAGCGTCGCGCGCATCGGCGGCGCGCTGAGGCCGTCGGAGTTCGAGAGGATCGTCGCCGCCAGCGGACGCGAGGGCTCGAACAGGAACACGAGGCCGTCGGCCGGGTTGGGGGAGAAGCCGACTGAGCCGGCGACCATCGCGAGCATCACCGCCTCGCCGAGCGCCCGCGCGGTCGCGAGCACCGTGCCGGCGACGAACGCCGGACGCGCGGTCCGCACTGCGATCTTCCAGAACGTGCGCCAGCGGTTGACGCCGAGCGCCAGCGAGCCCTCGAGCCAGCCGGAGGGGACGGTGCGCAGGCCGTCGGAGAAGATCGCGACCATCAGCGGCGCGATCATCACCGTCAGCACGAGCACGGCCGCGATCAGCCCGTAGCCGCTCAGGGAGACGATGTACGCGACCGAGGCCTTCTGCTGCTCGCTGATGACGTGGTTGCCGAGGAACGGCACGAGCACGAGCACGCCGAGCAGCCCGTAGATCACCGACGGGACGCTCGCGAGCAGGCGGATCGTCGGGTCCAGCAGCGCGCGCATCCACGGCGGCGCGAACTCGACCGCGAAGACCGCGACGAACAGGGAGGAGACGAACGCGAGCACGACCGCGCCGCCGGTGATCAGGAACGTGCTCCACAGCAGCGGCCAGGCGTGCAGCGTGTAGACGGGCGTGCCGCCGACGTCGCCGGAGAGGAAGATCGCCTGCAGCTCGTGGTCGACGTTGCCGCCGGCGCCGAACCACCCGAGGCCGTTGTGCGCGAACGACGGCCACGCGCGCGCCAGCACGACGACGAGCAGCGTGGCCACGAGCGCGAGCAGCGCGCCGACCAGCGCGCCGAGCAACCGCTCGACACGCCGGTCGGGCCAGCGCGGCGATGCCTCCTCGTATGGGAGTGCGTCCGCGCTCACTACCGCCGCTTCTTCGCCTTCTTCTTCTTGACGCACTTCACCTTGCCGTGCGACTTCTTCTTCTTGAAGCCCTTCTTGCACTTCACCGGCGCCGCCTTGTTGAACGCGGGCACGCCGCCGGTCTTGGCGATGATCGCCCCGGCCTCCGGGCTCGTGCGCACCCAGTCGATGAACTTCTCGACGTCGGCGTTCGGGTTGCTCTGCGGCAGGACGAAGAAGATGTACCGCGAGAGCGGGTACTCCAACGTCTTGACGTTCGCCGGCGCGCACGGCACGCCGTCGAGGCTGAGCGCCTTCAGCGTGCTGTTGCCCTGCACGTAGGCGAGGCCGTTGTAGCCGATCGCGTTCGGGTTCGTCTGGACCGCGTTGGCCACGAGCCCGTCGGACAGCAGCGCGTTGACCGTCGAGGCCGGCGGCGCGTTGTTGAGCACCGACTGGAGGAAGAAGTTGTACGTCCCACCGTTGGAGTCGCGCCCGACGGGCGCGATCGTCGTGTGGAGCCTCGACTTCGGGAAGGAGCTCCAGTTCGTCGTGACGCCCGTGTAGATGTCGCGCGTCTGCGCCGTCGTGATGTTCGTCAGCTTGTTGGCGGGGTTCACGACGATGCAGAGGCCGTCGAGGAAGCCCTTGACGTAGGTCGTGCCGGCGTCGCTGGGCAGCGGCGGGCGGGCGTTGCCGGCGAACTGGCTCTTGCCCTGCTGCACGTCCTTGACGCCGGCGTTGCCGCCGTCCGCCGTGTAGACGAACTTCACGTCGGGCCGGACCTTCTTGTAGCCCTTGAAGAGCGCGAGGTAGAACGGCTCAGCCGCCGTCGAGCCCGAGCCGATCAACGTGACCGCGCCGGCCGTGGCCGGCACCAGCAACAGTGCCGCGACCGCAAGCGCGATCAGGTTCCGTGCCTTCATTTCGGTGCTGCTCCTTTCGTAATCCCGATAAAGCTGGTCGTTTTTGACGGGATGGCGTGGGCAGCATAATACATTTCCGATCGTTTTGGTGAGGTTAATGACCGCCGACGGGTACGAGCACCGTGGGGCGGAGGCGTGAGCGGCCGCGTCAGCCCGCGCGCTTGCGGCCGCGGAAGACCGCGAAGCCGCGGTCGGGCGAGACGGTCGGAGCGTCGATGCCGGCGTCCTGCAGCCAGCGCAGCAGGTCCTGCGTCGGCGGGCACGGGCCGTTGACGCCGCTGTCGTGCCCGCGTCCGAGCAGGAAGCGCTGCCGGCGCGTGCCGGCGGCGAGGAACGTCGTCCCGATCAGCTCGCCGCCCGGCTTCAGGCAGCGCACGACCTCGGCGATCGCGGCGGCCGGGTCGGAGATCATGTGCAGGCCGCTGTAGCTGAGGCAGAGATCGGCGCAGGCGTCCGGCAGCGGCAGCGCGCGCATGTCGCCGAGCAGCGGCTCGACCTGATGCAGCGAGCGCTCGCGGGCGCGGCGCTGGAAGCGGTCGATCATCTTCTGCTCGATGTCGATCGCGACGTAGCGCACGCGCTGCTCGGGGCGCAGCGCTCGCAGCGCGACCCCGCCGCCGCAGGGGACGTCGAGGATCGTCGCGCCGTCCTGCATCCGGCCGACCGCCTCCATGCTCGCGTACAACGCCGCGAGGCCGACGCCCCAGACCATGTGGCCGATCGCCTGCGCCAGCCGCGGGCGCTCGATGTAGAAGTCATAGAACGCGCCGAACGGTCCGGCGCAGACGTTCGACGAGCCCGCCATCGTCGTCGGATCTTGACGCGTGCTAGCGCGCGGCGAGCCGCTCGACGATCGCCACCGCGCCGTCGTCGCGCTACGGCAGCAGCGTGAGGGCCTTGGCGTGCCGTGGCCGCACGACGCTGAAGTGCCGGCGGTCGACGGTCGCGATCGCGTCGACCTCCAGCCGCTCGGCGGCGGCGATGACGGAGGCGTCGACGGCGCCGAGCGGGAGGTCGTGGTAGCGGGCGACGAGCTCGACCATCCGCAGCGGGTCGGCGGCGTGCACGGGCTCCAGCGTGAAGGCGCCGCTCGCAAGGTCGCCGAGGAAGCGCGCCTCCGCCTCCCAGCCGAGGCGCGTGGCGAGCAGATAGGCGACCTCGGTCACGACGAGCGTGGGTACGACGAGCGGGCCGGGATGCGTCTCGAGCAGCTCCAGGCAGGCCGCATGGTGCGCGTCGTCGGCGTCGACGTACGCGTACAACGGGCCGGCGTCGACGATCAGTGCGATGGCGCGGTCTCCGAGCGGATGATGTCCTCGATGCGCTCGGAGACGTCGCTGCGACCGCTGCGCCCAGCGGCGGCGGCACCCAGCCGGCGCCGCGACCCGGTGGCGCCGAGGTGGGCCTCGAGCGCCGTGCGGGTGATCTCGGCGATCGTCGTCCCGCGCAGCTTCGCCTCATGGCGCAGACGGGCGTCGAGATCGTCGGGGAGTTTCACGGTCGTACGCTGCATGGGTATGCCAGCATACTCCTTTGTTCCGAGCATGACGCGATGACGCGGCGGACGGGTGCTCTTCGCCCCCCAGGGTCGAGCTGGGAGGTCAGGTTCCCGTGGGCGCCGCGTCCGCGATCGTCTGCTCGACGAACGTCAGGGCGGCGGCGGCCATCGTGCGGCGCCAGCGGTTGAGCAGCGCGGTCGGCTGGTCCTCGACGTCGCTCGCGGCGAGCTCGGCGAGCGTGCGTGCGAGCAGGTTCCGCTGCGCCTCGAGCAGCGGGAGCGGCGAGCGGCCGCGGCGCCGGAGCAGGTGGAGCTTGAGCAGGAGGCCGGGGCGCAGGTCGCGGATGTGGCGCTCGGGGGTGCGGAGCCAGCGCGAGACCATGCGCTTCGCCTCCGGCGTCGCCGTCAGCTCCGTGCGGCGCGGTGCGCCGGCCCCCGGCGTGACCGCGCTGACCTCGAGATGACCGAGCGCCTGCAGGGTGCTCAGCGTGCGGTAGGTGTGCTGCTGGCTGAGCGACCAGATCTCGCCGACGTCCCCGTCGGGCGCCATCGCGGACGCGATCGCGTAACCGTGAGCGGGGCGCTCGCACAGCAGGGCGAGCACCGCCCACTCGCCGGGGAGGAGGTCCTTCTTCGTCCGCACGCGCGCAGCATACGTACCCACTGGAGCGTCGGAGCGTCAGCCGTTTGGCGCGTAGTCGCGGGCGTACGCGGCGATCGACCGCGGCGCGGCGCTGCCGAGCGCGCGCGCCGGCACCCGGACGTCGTGCGCGGGACGGCCGTGCAGGAGCGCGTAGGGCAGCTCGACGAGCGCGTCGGCGAGGTCGCCCAGCCGCGGCGCGACGAGGCAGCGCAAAATCCCGTCACGACCCAGCGCTCGCAGCGTCGCACGCGTCGAGATCCCCGCCGCTGCGACGCCGCCGGAATAGAGGCGGGGATGCTCGCGCGGGGGGAAGTGCTCGCCGAGCGCGGCGGCGGCGCCGGTCGCGGTGGCGTCGTTCCAGCACAGCACGATGCGCGTGCTCGGGTAGTCGCGCAGGGCGCGCGCGACCGCGGCCTGCGCGTCGGCAGCGCCCTGCGCCGCGGTCGCCGCGACCGGCTCGACGCCCGGCGCGCGGCGGCCGAGCTCGTCGAGCAGCGCCCGCTCGCTGCGCGCCGCGAGCGGCGCGAACGGATCGGGCACGGCCGCACGGGTGGGAGGGCGCACGAGCAGCGCGCTGCCGTGCCCGCCGAGCACCCGCCGCCCCCAGGCGGCGACGTCGGCGGCCAGCAGCCGCCCGCAGCGCTGCGGGTCGACGACGATGCCGGCGGTCTGCTGCGGCAGCGGCGTCAGGTAGGAGACGACGTCGATGCCGCGCGCGAGCACGGCGCGCGCGACCGGAGCGACCGCCGCGACGTCGAACGGGGCCACGACGACGACGCGGAAGCCGCCGCGGGGGCCGCTCCAGCGGCTGAGCGTGGCGAGCTGCGCCGCCACACCGGCCGCGTCGTCGCTGAACGTGACGGCCGCTGCGCGTGCGTGCGCGCGCTGCTCGACGAGCCGCCGCAGGTCGGCGACCGGCGGGTAGTAGGACGCGTAGTCGATCGCGATACTGCGCCGCGCGACCGCCTCGTCGTGCGGGCCCAGCGTGCCCGTCGCATCGCCGCAGGCCGCCAGCGCGCTCGTCATGCCGGCGCCGAGCAGCGCGACCGCGCCGTTGCGCAGCAGCGTGCGGCGGTCGATCGGCGGGTCGCTCATCGAGCGACGCTCCGCCGTGCGCGCGCGCCCCGCTGCTGGACGAGCGTCAGCGCCAGCCCGAGCGCGAGCACGACCGCGAGCAGCACCAGCACGTCGGCCGTCGCACCGGCCGGGTCGCCGGCGGCGAGGTCGAGCAGCACGGTCGAGGCGAGCGTGCTCGTCTGGCCGCGGATGTTGCCGCCGACGATCACGACCGCGCCGACCTCCGCGACGGCCGAGCCGAGCGCGGCGATCACGGCCGCCAGCACGCCGACGCGCGCCTCGCGCAGGGCGAGCAGCGCCAGTCGCGCGCGCGGCGCGCCGAACGCGCGCGCCTGGTCGAGCAGGCCGTCGGGCAGCGCGTGCACGGCGGCGGCGGTCAGCGCGGCGACGAGCGGCAGCGCGAGCAGCGTCTGCGCGAGCACGATCGCCGCGAGCGTGTACGTCCAGTGCAACCCGCCGAGCGGCGCGCCCGGCAGCAGCGCCAGCGCGAGGTAGATGCCGAGCACGACCGGCGGCAGGCCGAGACCGGCGTTCGCGACGACGAGCCCCGCGCGGCGCCCACGTGTCCGCGCATCAGCGAGCAGCAGCCCGAGCGGCAGGCCGAGCGCGAGCGCGATCGCGGTCGAGGCGAACGCGAGCGCGAGCGTGCGCCAGGTCGTCGCCAGCAGCGCCGCGTCGCTGCTGAAGATCCGGTCCAGCGCCTGGGAGAGCAGCTCGAGCAAGAAGTGCACGAGCTCAGCGCTCCCGCGCGAAGCGCATGCCGGGCTCGGCCCGCAGGCGCACCGTCTCGCCCTCGCGCGGCCCGGGATGCGCTGCGCGCACCTGCACGTGCCCGCCGTCGACCGCGACCTCGCACAGCACGCCGTCCTCCTCCGGGATGCGGCGCCGAACGGTCCCGGCGAGCTCTCCGTCGGGGTGCAGCGCGACCTGCGCCGGGCGCAGGCAGCGCACGCTCCCGTCGCGTTCCTGGATGCGGCCGCTGAAGCCGAGGAAGGCGGCGACCGCGATGCTCGGCGGCTGCTCGAGCACCTGCGCCGGCGGTCCCTCGGCGGCGAGCCGGCCGTCGAGCAGGATCAGCAGCCGGTCGGCGAGCGCCCACGCCTCGGCGCGATCGTGCAGCACGAGCAGCGTCGCACGGCGCGGATCGCGCAGGACCGCGGCGGCGTCGTGCAGCAGGTCCGCACGCGTCGGCGCGTCGAGGCCGGCGAACGGCTCGTCGAGCAGCAGCGCGTCGGCGTCCAGCGCGAGCGCGCGGGCGAGGTGCACGCGGCGCGCCTCGCCGCCTGAGAGCTCGCCGGCCGGGCGTTCCGCGAGGCGCTCGGCGCCCAGGCGCGCGAGCGCGGCGTCCGCGCGTGCGCGGCGCTCGGTGCGCGGGACGCCCCACCACGCGAGCGCGGCCTCGACGTTGGCGCGCACGCTGCGGCGCGCGAGCGCGGGCGCCTGCAGCGCCGCCGCGACGCGGCCGTGGCGCTCCAGACGCCCGCCGGCCGCGGGCAGCAGACCGGCGAGCACCGCCAGCAGCGTCGACTTGCCGACGCCGTTGGGGCCGAGCACCGCGACGACCTCGCCGCGGCGCAGCTCGAGGTCGAGCGCGTCGATCAGCACCCGGTCGCCGCGACCGACGACGAGCGCCGCAGCGCTCAGGACGCGCGGCCCGGGATCCATCCGCTGCGCCTGTGTTGGAGCGAGGTCAGCACGGCGGCCAGCACGAGGAACAGGCCGAGCAGGACGCTGCCGTAGGCGACCGCGCGCCCGTCCTGTCCGCCGCTGCTCCAGCGTGTCAGCGCGCCGGTCGCGAGCGTCGCGTTGCCGAGCGAGGAGCCGACGACGAGGATCGCGCCGACGGAGGCGATCGCCGTGCCGAGCGCGGCGATCAGCGCGGCCAGCACGCCGACGCGCGCCTCGCGCAGGGCGAGCAACGCCAGCCGCGCGCGCGGCGCGCCGAACGCGCGCGCCTGGTCGAGCAGGCCGTCCGGCACGCGCTGCACCGCCGCCGCCGTCAGCGCGACGACGATCGGCAGCACCAGCAGCGTCTGGGCCAGGATCACCGCGTTGAGCGTGTAGATCCAGCCGAGCCCCGACAGCAGGCCGCCGCCCCAGCGCGAGTCGGGCCACAGCAGCAGCCACAGCAGCACGCCGAGCGCGACCGGCGGGGTGCGGATGCCCGCGTTGAACGTGCCGAGCAGGACGCCGCGGCCGCGGAAGCGCGCGAGCCCGAGCACGCAGCCGACGGGCAGCCCGGCGAGCGTCGCGAGCGCGGTCGACTCCAGCCCGAGGCGCAGCGTGCGCAGGGTCGTCGCGACGAGCTCCGGGTCGCCCATCGGTCAGGGCCTGCGGACGTAGACGAGGCGGCCGTCGGGCAGGCGGTAGACCGAGCCGACCCGCGCGCCGACCCCGGCCGCGTGCTGCCGGCTGAGCGTGAGCGTCTTGAGCTGGTCGCCGCGCTTGACGATGATCGCCTGGCCCGCGGCCGTCTGGCGCACGAGCGTGACGCTGCGCTTGGTGAGCAGGTCGGTCAGGTGCACCGACTGCAGCGTCGCCAGCAGGAACGCGACCGCGAGCACGATCCCGAGGTCGAACATGTTCACGAGCCCGTCGAGCGGGTCGCCCGCACGGTCGCTGCGGCGCTGCGCGCGCGGCGTGACGCGGATCATGCGACCGCCGTCGCTGTCGTCGTCGCCGTCGGAGCCTCGACGCTGGCGGCGAGGAACTCCAGGTCGGAGAGGTCCTGCGCGTAGAGGCGGTCGCGCACGAGCGAGATCCCGAAGGCGATCGCCCCGACCATCAGCCCGAGCACGGTGACGCTGAACGCGACGCGCAGGTTGTCGGTCAGCTGCGTCACGTTGCCGCTCGCAAGCCCCGCCAGCGCGGGGGAGAGCGGGATCAGCGTGCCCATCAACCCGAGCGCCGGGCCGGCGCGCACGAGCAGCCGCGTGCGCTCCAGCCGCCGCAGCGACTCGAGGTCGTAGTCGGCGAGTGCCTTCGCGAGCGGGTTCGCGGCGCCGGGCGTGTCGGCGTGGCGCAGCACGCGGGCGATCGCGCGCTCCATCCGCTCGCCGGAGACGACGCGGCCCAGCGCCGTCGCCGCGCCGGCGCGGTCGCCGTCGCGCAGCGCCGCGGCGGCGTCGAGCGCGGCCTGCTCCAATGCGGCGGGATCGTGGCGCCGGCGCCGCAGCAGCTCGACCGCCAGCGCGCCGAGCTCGACCAGCACGACGGCGAGCGCAGCCAACGCCAGCAGCAGCACGGGGATCCGCAACGCGCTGGCGACGTCGAAGACGACGTCCTCGATCGCGGCCGCGACGATCATGCGACCCGCAGCCGCCGCGTCAGGCGCAGCCCCGACTCGCGCGCCACGCCGAGGCCGAGCAGGGCGGCAAGCCCGAGGCCGCCGAGCAGCCACCAGCCGAGCGACCGCGCGGCGGGCGCCGCGGCGCGGGCCGCCGCGTCGCGGCGCTCGAGCGACACATGCGCCAACGTGGGTGCGAGGGCGCTCCCGGTCGAGGTCAGCAGGACGCCGGAGACGGTCGCGCGTGCGCTGCCGGTGGATCCAGTGTGCGAGCGCTGCACGCCGTCCCCGTCGCGTCGCGCGGCGTGCCGGGCGGTGCTGGGCGGCGTGGCCGCCTGGCTCGTCGTCTGCGTCGATGCGGAGGGCGTGGCTGCCGGTGCGCTTGGCTGGTCCTGCACGCGCGCGACCTTACGTCCGCGCGCCCCGCGGTGCGCCGTGGCCTGCACCGCGCCGCCGCGCGCGGCGCCCGTGGAGGAGGCCTGCGGGCTGCCGTGGCCGCCGCCGGCGCGCCCGGTCGTGCCGCCGCTTGGCGCGCCGATGCGCACGTGCACGAGCGCGGTGCCGCTGCCGCCGTCGCGTGTGAACGCCGTGACGGCGGCGTCGTAGCTGCCGTCGGTCGTGTAGACGTGCTCGACGGCGTCGCTCGCGGTCGTGGCGTCGCCGTCGCCGAAGTCCCAGGCGAACGTCGTGCCGAGGCTCGCCGGTGCGACCGCTGCGCTGAAGCTGACCGGCGTTCCGGCCGCCGCCTGAGCCGGGTCGGCGTGGGCGCTGACCGTCAGCACGGGCCCGTCGGTCGTGAGGTCGACGAGCAGGTCGGTGTTGCGCGGCGGGTCGAGCGCGTCGGGCTCGTTGACGTCCAGCCCGGTGGCCAGCATGCGCAGCGGCCGGAAGAAGCGGACCTCGCTCCCGTCGTTGTAGGCGGGATCGAACGTCGCCTCACGCACCCCGAGCGGGTCGCCGCCGAAGCCGCCGACGATCTCCGCGTTCGTGAGCACGACCGATCCGCGTGTGCCCGGCCGCTCGACCGCCAGCGTGACGACATGCGCCGGGTCGAGCCCGGCCAGCGTCGCGAGCAGCGCCGCCGAGGTCCCGCCGTGGCCGTCGCGCGTCTCCCGCAGGTCTGCCGTGCGCGTCGTGGATGGGGTGTCGCGCCGCACGTCGACGTTGTCCTCGAGCAGCGTGGGCGGCAGGCGCGGGCCGGGGTGGCCGTTGACGGTGACGCGCACCCCGCCCGCCGCGCTCGCCGGTGAAGGCGTCGCGGCGGCGAGCGCCGCCGCCGCGGCGCCCAGCACGAGCGTCCGCCGCGCGCCGCCGGTCATCGACGCAGATGGTCCCGCTGCTTGACGCGGAACACGGCTCGGTGGACGCGGACGTTGCCCACGGCGTCGGTCGCCCGCAGCGTGATGCGGTACGTGCCGGGCGGCAGCGGTCGCTTCCAGCGCAGCGTGACGAGGCCCTTGTGCGTGACGGTCAGCGTCACCGTTCGGGCGGTGCGCAACGTCACGCGCGTGTGCACGTGGCCATGGCGCCGCACGCGCCGGACGATGCGCTTGGCGATCGTCGCCTCGAGCGTGCCCGGCTCGGTGATCCGCAGCGTCAGCAGCGTGCGCTTCAGCGCGAGCCGGCTGAGGTTCGGCGCGACGCGGTCGAGCTTGGTGGGGGGAGGCGCTGCGGCGACGCTGACGACGCCGAGCTCCTGCGTGCTGGGGCTGAACGCGTTCCAGCTGGTCGTCTGAAAGCGCGGGAGGCTCACGCGGTAGGCGGTCGTGCGCGCGATCGTCGGCGTGAGCGTCACCTCGCCGGAGGCGTCCGTCAGCCGCGAGGGGCCCGTATCGGTCCAGGTCGTGCCGCCGTTGGTCGACTGCTGGAGCTGCACCGGCATCCCGGCGACGGGCGGCGCGCCCGGCTGGCGGTTCGCGAGCACGAGGCTCAGCGTCAGCTTCGCGCCGGCCGTCGCGGTCGGCGCCAGCGGCGAGGTGCGGGTAACGAGGGGGAACGCGTCGGCGTGGAACGCGGGGTCCGTCGTCGTCGGGAACGTGTCGACCGCGTCCTGGAAGCGGCGGGAGGTGAGGAACGCGACGAAGCGCTGCGCGGCCGCGACGTTCACGGCCGGTGCCAGCGGGTCGACGGCGGCGATCTTCTCCGGGTTCACGATGTAGACGCTGAACGGGTTGACGAGCAGGTCCTTGCCGCCGCGTGCAGCGGCGGTGTTGCGCTGGCTGACGATCGCGAGGTGCGTCACGGTGCCGGTGTCGACGGCCTTGTTGAACGTCCCGCGGTCGACCATCGTGTAGCAGCCGCCGTTGGGATAGGTGCCGGCGCTGCACGCGTCGGCGTCCAGCAGGTTGGCCGCCTGGCCCTTGTTCGTCTTCCCGTACCACGTGGGGTACGTGCCGCCGCTGCCCGGCTCGTAGCGGTTCGTCGCGCTGCCCGCGTTCGACGCGATCTGCTTCGTGACGGTGCTCGTCAGCCCCCACATGATCTGCTCCTGCACGTTCGTGCCGGAGTTGTCGCCGCGCGAGACGAACGTCGCCGTGCCGCCCGCGCCCGCGGCGGCGATCGCCTCGAGCGCCGAGATCGCGTCGTGCGGCGCCGTCGCCTTGACGCCCGCCGGGTCGCCGGTCGGGCCGACGATCACGTAGTCGGAGTAGAAGATCGCGCGCCCGGACGGCTCGAGCGAGAACCCGTCGGCGACGAACTGCTGCTCGAGCGACGGCGCGTGCGTGATCACGACGTCGGCGAGGCCGTCGCGCGCATGCTGGAGCGCCGCGCCCGTGCCGACGGGCGTGTACTGCAGCGAATCCCCCGGCTGCACCTGCGCGTAGAGCGGCTGCAGCAGCCCGTCCACGAGCCCGGCGTCGACGGTGTCCGTCGTGCTCTGCACCCGAATCGTGTCGGCCGACGCCGACGCGGCCGCGAGGCCGATCAGCAGCACCAGAACGGTCGCGGTGCGCAGCAGTCTCGCGGTCATGGCGCTCCCAGGGTCGGCGACGGCAGGCCGTCGAGGCTACCAACGTTTTGAGTAGCGGGCAGGGAGGCGCGCGGCGGCGTCCCGTCTCAGGGTCGAGTCCAGGGTGGTCACCCGGTGGCGGTCACCGATGCCGACGCAGATACTCGTCCCACATGAGAGGAGCGTGCCATGAAGCGGCTCGTTGAAACACTGGTTGTCGGGGCGATGTTCGTCGTCATCGTTGCGATGGCGCTGCTCGGCGCGGGGATTGCGCAAGCCGAGCCCGTGCAGCAGTTCAGCTTTCAGGTGACGGGCTCGCACCCAGAGGACCTCACCGTGCGCCTGCACCTGCGGCGGTTCGACACGACCGGGGCGGTGCCGCCGACGCCGACCGCGTTCGAGCTGCGGCTGCCGGCCGGCGTGCGCTTGAACCCGGCGTTCCTGACCGCGCGCTACCGGTGCGACGGTGGCGCGCTGCGCTCCGCGCTCGACGCGCGTCCCACGGGCGTGCCGTTCGACGTGCGCCTCGCGCATCTCGGCGTGTTCGCGCGCGAGCTGGCGCGCAGCCACGCGAAGCGGGACCACGTCGCGCTCGTCAACGTGCGTACGTGCATGCGCGCCCGTCTCGGCAGCGGCACCGGGCTGGTCGACGCGCGCGCAGCGGTGAGCGTCCTGACCGACCCGGTCCCGTTCCGCTTCTCGCTCTTCCTGAGCGCCGGCACGATACCCGGCGCGGTTGCAGGCCTTGCAGCACTCGGCGCGGCGGACCCGCGATCGGCGATCGTCCACAGATACCCCGTCGTCGCAGGCGTCCACGCCCTCGAGCGGGAGAACTTCCTCTCCGACCCCTCCCCCGACGGGCTCTATGGCCTCAAGCTCGCGATCTACACCGGCCCCATCAACGGCTTCCACGTGTCCCGCGCGCAGGTCGACGCGACGGTGCACACGCTCACGATCCGCAGGGGTACGTGCCTGGCGCGCGGTCGCGGCGGTCGCTGCGTCCGGCGCCAGCGCGCGGACGCGTCGCTGTTCACGCTGCCGAGCTGCTCGGCGTCCAAGCACTACAGCGTGCAGCTGTTCGCCGCATATCCGCGGCCGACGCCGAGCGCGACGACGACGTCGGAGGTACCGTGCCCCGGCTACATGCGGTGAGTGTCACCGTGAGGCGCCCCCCGTTCCCGCAGCGCTTCCGGCAGCTGCTGGCGCGAGCGGATCCCGAGCTTGTCGTAGGCCGCCGCGAGGTGCGTCTCGACGGTCTTGACGGTCACGAACAGCGACTGCGCGATCTGGCGGTTCGTCATCCCGCTCGCCGCCAGCTCCGCCACCCGTCGCTGGCTCGGGGTGAGCGACTCGACGCCGATCGGGGTGTAGGCACGCACCTTCTCGCCCGTCGCGCTCAGCTCCTCGTAGACGCGCTTCGCAAGCAGCGCGGCGCCGCAGCGGCGCGCCAGCTCGAGCGCCTCGCGCAGCAGCGGGCGCGCGTCGGCGCGGCGGCCGGCGCGGCGCAGCGCGCCGCCGAGATCGGCGAGCGCCTCCGCGCGCGCGAGCCGCGCCGGCGAGGCGTCGACCACGGCAACCGCCTCCTCGAGCGTTGCGAGCCGCTCGCTGCCATCGACGGTCATCGCGAGCGCGCACAGCGCGTACGAGAGCAGCGTCGGGGCGCCCCAGCGTCGCGCGTGCGCGAGCGCCGCCTCCGCCTTCGGGCGCGCGCGCTCGCGATCCCCGAGCGCCGCGAGCACGCGCGCCGCGAGGATGCGCGCGGGCGGGGCCGGTGACCCGATCACGCCCCAGCCCTTCGAGAGGCGATCGAGCTCGAGCAGGTCGGTGGCGGCCTCGTCCAGCCGTCCCTGCTCGTAGCGCAGGTGGCCACGCGCGGCCAGCGCGAGCGCGAATGCGAAGCCGTCCCGGACTTGCCCGGTCAGACTGCCCGCCGCGATCTCGGCATCGGCGGCCTCGAGCTCCCCGCGCAGGACGAGCACGCCGGCGAGCACCGTCCGTACGACCACTTCGGCGCTCCGCAGCCGGCCGAGGCGTGCGATGTCGAGCGCCTGACGGATGTCCGCCTCGGCCGCGGCGAGGTCGCCGCGCGTCACTGCCGCCCCGCCCATCATCCACAGGGCCGCGATCAGCTCGGGCGTCGCGCTGCGCTGCCGCGCGTAGGCGAGTGCCTGCTCGGCGGCGCGCTGCGCCTCGTCCGGTCGGTCCGCGTGGCGCAACGCGAGCACGGGACGGCCCGGCGAGAAGAACTCCGGCTGCTCGAGGAAGATGGCGCCGTCGTGCGCGAGCGCTCGCCGGGCCGCTGCGATCGCGTCTTCGGCGGTGCCGTCGAACGCGTGCCACTCCGCCTCGAGGGCGGCGGCGAGACGTCCGCTCGCGCTGTCGGGCGGGATCCGGTCGAGGTACGGCAGCAGGCGCGCACGCGCGGCGGGGAGCGATCGGCGCGCGAGCAGGTTCAGTCGCGCCTCCATGCGAAACGCGGCCTCGACGTCGCCTTGGTCGTTGGCGACCGCGATCGCGCGTTCGAGCAGCGGCAGCGCATCCGCGGAGCGGCCGTTGAGGATCATCCAGGTGCTCACCTTGCCGCCCCAGCGCAGGTACAGCGCGGGATCCTGCTCCAACGCTCCCAGCACGTCGGGCAGGACGGCCGCGAACAGTGCCGGGTCGGGCGCGCGGATGCCACCGGTCACGAGCGAGCTGAGGATCCTGGGGCGCAGGTCGTCCGGCGGCGGCTCCCGCAGCGCACGCTGCAGGTAGGCGAGCGCCGAGCGCGGCGCTCCGGTCGCGAGCGCCGTCCGGGCCGCCTCGAGCAGCGTCTCGACCGTCGCGCGCTGCCCGCGGGCCGCGGTCGCGACCAGATGCGTCGCAAGCTGCTGTGCGCTCGCGCCGCGTCCGCGCAGCAGCTCCACCGTGCGGGCCTGCATCGCCGCACGCTCGCCGGCCGCCAGCTCGGCGTCGAGCGCGGCCCGGACGAGCGGGTGGACGAAGCGGAGCTGCACCTCTGCGTCGAGGATCGCGGCGGCGCGCAGCTCGTCGGCGCCGCGCGCGGCCACCTCCTCGTCGAGCTCGGCCAGCTCCGCCACGAGCGCGTCGTCGGCGTCGTCGCCGAGCACGACGACCGCGCGCGCGACGCGCTGCGCCTCGGGGGAGAGCCGCGCCAGGCGCACCAGCACCGTGCGCGTCACCCGCTCGGGGACGAGCTCCCGCACGCGCGAGACCTGCTCGGCGACGGGGGAGACGTGCTCGGCCGCCAGCGTCCGCGCCAGCTCGCGCAGCAGGAACGGGTTGCCGCCGCTGACGTCGTGGCAGGCGGCGGCGAACGCTGCCTCCGGCTCCTGCTGCGCAAGCTCCTCGGCGAGCAGCACGGCGGTGGCGCCGGAGCTGAGCGTGCCGGGCGTGAGCCGCTGCGCCAGCGCGTCGGTCGCGATCCGCGCGAGGCTCGTCTCGGCACCGGCCTCGTGGGGGCGGCAGGCGAGCGCGAGCAGCACCGGCAGCTCGTCCAACCGGGGGACGAGGAAGCGCACGAAGTCCAGGGATGCGGCGTCGGACCAGTGCGCGTCGTCGAGCGCCAGCAGCAGCGGCTGCTGCTCGGCGAGCGCGGCCGTCAGCCAGTAGAGGCCGTGGAGAACCGCGAACGCGTCGGCCGACGGCTGGGCGTGCCCTTCGCGGCGGCCGAAGCCGAGCGCGCCGCGTGCCGCACCCGCTGCCCCGTCGAACAGCGCCTCCCGCGCCGGCTCCTCGAGCGCCGCGAGCGTCGGCTCGAACAGCTGGCGCAGGAGCGCGAACGGGAAGTCGCGCTCCAGCTCGGTGGCGCGCCCGACCAGCACCCGCATTCCGGCCGCGCGACCGCGCTCACGCGCAGCCTGCAGCAGTCGCGTCTTGCCGAGGCCCGCAGCCGCCTCGACGACGACGAGCCGGCCGGTGCCGGCCCGCGCCTCGGCGGCCATCGCGTCAAGCTCGGCCAGCTCTCGCTCCCGCTCCAGCAGCCTGCTCATCCTCGCTGGCAGAGTGCCACGAGCCGGGCTGCGAGGCGCTGGTCGGTGCGGCCGCCGCCCGGCTATCCTGAAAACGGCGCGCTTGGGCGCCAGAGAACGAGGGGGAACGACATGATGGGACGGGTCCTGCGCGTCGTGGCAATCACGACCGTCGCACTGGCGACGCTGGCGGCGTGCGCATCCGCATGGACGTCGCTTGAAATCACCGGCGCCAGAAGAGAAGAAATACGTCAGATATCGTCGGGGAGAGTCACCTTCCGGGAACCGAGAGGCGGCTTGTTCGCTGAATGCAACATGACACTCAGCGGTGACTTGACCGGCGGGAGACTCAACAACGCGCTTCCGAGAGTCATCGGCCACATCACCAGAGTGGAATCGGCCGCCTGCGGGCTGACCGCCGGCGGACTGCCCTGGAACATCGAGATGGACATGGTCCTACCGGCCGCCGGCAGAGAACCCGGGGAAGGCGTCGCGCCCGGATCGATTAACGGCGCGCTATTGAGCTTCCCCGAAGCGGCAGGCAGAAACGAAGCCGGGTTCATACAGGAAGCGCTGTGCGGATACAAGGGGATCGTCAAAACGCTATTCGTCATCAACAGAGGCACATGGGAACCGCTAGAAGTCCGACCGAGAACTGAATTCGCACCCAGCGGCCTGTGCAGAGTGGGAACGCTCACGCTCGTGGGCAGCTTCGGCGCACCGGAACAAACGCAGACGCTGAACTTCAGATAGCGACCGCGCGGCGGCCGGGCTACCGATGTGCGCCCGGCCCGCTCGGCCACTCGGCCCTTCGTCCGTCCTCGGGCGGCTTCGATTGCTACCCACATCGCTTTTCGCCTGCAAAAGGGACTGATTCGCATTATCAGCAGGACGACCTTGTAGGACACAGGACATCACAGACGCGTGTGGCGTAGCGCGCCGACGCGTCCTGGCGGTCTCCTACATTCCAGCGATGCCCTGGGGCGTCGTCTACTACAGAGCCGCTGACGGCCGGGTTCCGGCCGACGACTTCCCGACCCGATGCCCCGACAAAGTGGAGGCGACGATTTTCGCCGTGCTCGAGGCCATGCGCCGCGCTCCACCACCACCGAAAGAGCTTGCGGAGCGCGGCTTCGCAGGGCCGCAGATCGTCGTCATCAACGGGATGGACAAGCCTTCCGGACAGGTCTTCTCCGACGCCGACTACCGGCGGCACGTCCGCAAGCCAACCGGGGGCTACCTGAGCACCCTCCCACGACGGATCGCAACGTAGCAGGCGGGCAGCGTGGCCAAGTCGATCAGCAATACGGAGAGCGGCGAGCGTGCGGTGCAGTTCGTGCTGGCGGAGATCAGGTGCCCCTACTGCGAGAAAGCGCTGATCGATCTGCCCCGAGCTACGCCGGTCTATGACGTCGCGTGCTCGCGGTGCGAGTTCAGGGCACAGGTCAAGAGCGTCGAAACCCCCAAACGCTCACGCATCCGCGGAGCGAGCGCGCGGCCGCTTGCGGGCCTGCGGCTTGCCGGCAAGCTCTCGCCGCCGCTGATCATCGTCTGGAGATGGGATGGCGAGAGTCGTACGGCCGATGAAGTCTCGCTGTTTCCGCTCGTGCCATGGAGTCATGTGCGTGAGCGCGTGCTTCCGCTGAATCACGCCACGATGGCGGGACGTCTGATGGTCGACTACCACGATCTCGTCAGACTTCCCCATTTCACGCTCTACACAGCACCTGTGGTGTGACGGGCGTGGCACGCGCTCGCGCGGCGACGGGAAGTACACTTCCAGCCCACCAGTTTCGCTACCGACACCACGTTTTGCCTGCAAAAGGGATTGATTGATCTGATTTCCACCAACCAATTCTGTTTGTGGGAGAACTGATCATTGGCTAGTCCGTAGCATCAGTGCAACGGCGCTGATGCATTGGTGATACGCTGGAACGCATGGTCCAGCCATTGGACACCGGGCATCACGATCGCCGACTGCAGCGCCGGCTTCAGGAAAGCCCTGAGTTTCGCGCTGAGTTTGAGCGCCAGCAGCGCGAGATCGCTGCGATCGACGCGGTGATCAACACGCTGGACGCGTTGCGCACCGAACGTAACCTGTCGAAGGCCGCGCTCGCTCGTGAGATCGGCAAGAACGAGGCCAGTATCCGTCGGCTTCTGACAGCGCCGGTGAATCCCGAACTGCGGACGGTCGTGGCGATGGCCGATGCGCTCGATGCCGACATTCGAATTGTTCCGCGCAAGCGGTCGGCGGCAAAGCGCCCGAAACAGCTGGCGTAGCGGGGAAAGCTGTCCGCTTCACGCCTACGCTTTGGTGCGTGGCCTGGGGCATCGTCTATTACAAGACCGCGGATGATCGGGTACCAGCTGACGAGTTTCTGGACTCGTGCCCGGACAAAGTTGAGGCGACAATCCTTGCCGTCCTCGAGGCTGTTCGGCGCGCGCCACCGCCTACTTTCAGTGGTGGCGGGAAATGGGAAGCGATGCATGGCTCGATGGGCGGCTACTACGAGATCCGCGTCACCGGACCTGGACGGAGGCAGTACCGGCTGTTTTGCATGCTGGAGAACGGCACGGCGGACGATCTCGTCAAGCGCGGCTTCGTGGGCCCGCAGATCGTCGTGATAGCCGGCATGGTAAAGCCGTCAGGTCAGGTCTTCTCCGACGCCGACTATCGACGCCAGATCCGCAAACTGGGTGACGATCACCTTCGCACGCTCCCACGACGCATCGCGACGTGACGGTGGTCTCCGCTCGTGAGTCGCGGGGACTACAGGGCTAGCCTCCTCGATTAGCTCTGGGGAGCTGTGCGGATGACTCGTTGGGCGCGGTGTCCGTCTGGGGCGGGATGATGGTCGGCGTGGGAGTTGCGGATATCATATGGTCTGGCTCACGCTGCGTAGGCACTGTGGGGGCGCCCATTCGAAGACCGAAGCGCACGAGTGGTGTCTTGAACCACATCTCGAAGTCGCGTGCCTGATGTGATGCGAAGTACGTCAGCCACACGACCACGCCGAGCGTTACCAGGACAACTGCTCCTGCGGCAATGAGGAGAACGGGAGGGACCTGGAGCAGGTCTCCCATGAAGGCGAGCACCATGGCGATCGCCTCCTAGAACGGAATGTCGGGTTGGATGCGCTCGCCGGAGACTGACCGCCAGACGGTGTGACGGCCGAGGTAGCCGTCGATCTGCACGAACTCGCCGTCCTCCCAGTCGACGTCCTGGCCGGTTTGAACGTAGACGAGACGGACCCGGTCGTCCGAGATGTCGAGTGCCTCGGCGCGCGCGAGCGCCTGCGCCTCGAGCTCGAGCGCGTGTTCCGACGGATTCACGAGCTCTCGGACTGTCGGCTTGCGTCCTACCGAGCCAACGAAGTCGGGAAGCTCAACATGCAAGCGCTCGTCGCGGTAGATGCCGTCGTGGCGGTATCCGCGAGCAGCAGCGCGCTTGAGTCGCTGCGAGCCGTGCTTGTCGATCCACTGGGCTCGGCGCTGCTCGTAGTCCTCGTCCGCCTGCCGCTTGGCCTGTGCCCCACGGAAGTCGCTGAGGGCGTTCACGACGGCTATGTGCAACAAGTCGTCGACCTTGCGCGCGTCCGACTCTTCTGCATAAGGGCTCGACCACCAGTGGCAGCAGACGCGGTCGAGCTTCTCGATAACAGTCACCTGCGGCACGGAGTCAAGCTGGGCGAGCAGCCGTCGAGCTTGGTCGTATGCCTGAGGGTTGGCGTGCGCGAGGATCGCGGCAGGCCGGTTGGGCGGCCGCTGGCCGAGATCGGGGTAAAGGAAGACGGCGTCTTCGGTGATCTTGTAGCCCTCGTGGAAGTAGCTCTTGTCACGGATCCCAGCGTCGACAAGTTCGATCAGTCGCTGCGTGATACCCAGCGCGCGCTCGTAGGCGGCAAGGACATGAGCGACACCGAGGTCGTTGTCTTCGCCAAGGTCGTCGACGAGTGGCGCGCCGGCGAGCATGGCGTCCAACGCTTCGGATTGCGACTGGTCGAGCGTCGCGCGCAGGTGCTCGAACGCGTTAACCGTACGGCCGGGGGTGGGATAGAAGACCGCGTCGACGTCGATGGAGTCCCCGTCGGTGTCCGGCAAGTAACGCGTCCAGCGCTCGTCCGCGTCGCGCTGCAGCCACAGGTAGCCGTCGTTGCGCGCGCCCGTGATGTCCGTCAGTGACTGCCCACCCACGACGGCTATCTCCGTCTCGTCCACGTGGATGTTGACCTTTTCCCAGACGTCGATCATCCGCGTTCGCAGTGCAGGCTCCAGATCGGTGAGGTCCTTGACCACGAAAATCTGCCCTGCCGTTGGCTGAACACCGGTACGCAGCAGAACGTCGCGACGCGCGCGGTGTGACAGCGTGACGGGCAGCACAAGGGAGAGATGTCGGCCGTTGAGCTTGCGCGAGACGCTCATGGGGTCTTCTCCCGGAGCGCGACGGTGCCCGGCTGCTGGCCGGGCAGCCAGCGGAGACGGTGGTCCGGCTTGCCGACACGACGTGCAGTCATGACGGTAACCGCAGCCGCAGAGTGCGACATGACGGTGCTCCTTAGTTCGACGCTTCGCTTCGCGCGAAGCTATGAAAGCCGGCCTCCTCTGGAGATCCGACGCCGTCCTTAGGGACGACGATCACAATTCTGCCACACGCACAGGACACGATGCGAACGGTCTACCAGGTCGAACCGCTCGAATCCCACCTTGTGCAGCTCTGCTGCCCTGCCACCAAACGCCTGGTGGCGTATGTGCCGTATGCATTGGAGTGGCCACGCGGCTTCGGACCAGGGGCCCGGGCAGCCAGCGACCCTCGGTCGGCGGCGCGAAGTACACTCTCGCCCGGAGGCTTTCGACAACCACATCGAGCAAGCACATTGCTTTTTCCCTGCAAAAGGGGCTGATTCCCACGATCTCCACCAACCAGTTCAAGAACGGCAACCACATCGACGTCGAGGGGACGATCTTCAAGATCCTCGAGTTCCAGCACGTGAAGCCCGGCAAGGGCGGGGCGTTCGTGCGCACGAAGCTGCGGCGCTCCAGCGACGGGGCGGTGATCGACCGCACGTTCCGCGCTGGCGAGAAGTTCCGCGCGGTGCGGACCGAGGTGCGCAAGATGCAGTTCCTCTACGGCGACGGCACGGACGCGCACTTCATGGACAGCGAGAGCTTCGAGCAGATCGCGATCCCCGAGGCGACGCTCGCCGAGGCGCTGAAATGGACGCGGCCCAACGACGACGTCGAGCTGCTGGTGATCGACAACGAGCCCGCCGACCTGCAGCTCCCCAGCGCGGTCGACCTCGAGGTCGCGCAGACCGAGCCGGGCCTGCGCGGCGACACCGCCTCCGGCGGCGGCGGGACGAAGCCGGCGACGCTCGAGACGGGCGCCCAGATCCAGGTTCCGCTGTTCGTCAACATCGGCGACAAGGTGCGCGTCGACACGCGCTCCGGCGACTACGTCTCGCGCGCGTAGCGCGCGGGCGGGGCAGGCTTCGTGTCACGGCGCAGCGACCAGCGACGCGGGGCGGTCTTCGCGCTCTACCAGCACGACCTCACCGGGCGCCCGCTCGACGAGACGCTGCCGCGCGAGGCCGCCCCGTTCACGCGCGCGCTCGCGCAGGCGGCACTCGAGCGTCAGGCCGAGCTCGACGAGCTGATCGGCCGTCACGCGGAGGGTTGGACGCTCGAACGGATCGCGCCGCTGGAGCGCTCGATCATGCGCGTCGCGCTGCTGGAGCTGCTGCATCCGGACGTCGTCCCGGCCGAGCAGCCGATCCCGCCCGAGGGTGCGATCGACGAGGCGGTCGAGACGGCGAAGTCCTTCTGCGGCGCCGAGGCGCCCGGGTTCGTCAACGGGATCCTCGCGGCGGTGCTGCGGGCGGAGCAAGCGAAGGAGCCGATGCGATGAGCGAGACGGACGTCCTTGGAGACCTGATCGGCCGCCTCGAGCAGACGGCCGCGCGCCTGCGCGACGGCGAGCTGGAGCCGACCGAGGCGGCCGGCCTCGTCGAGGAGTGCGCGCGCCTGGCCGGCGACGCGGCGACGGAGCTGGATCGCCGCGTGCGGGCCGCCGCGGACACGCCTGTTCAGCGCCATGGGCAGGGCGAGCTGCTCGCGTGAGCGACTACCCCGAGGACCTGCGCCAGCAGGTCGAGGACTACCTCGGCGCGCTGCGCTTCGCCGACGCCGGGACGCACGGCGCCGACGGCTTGCAGGAGGCGATGCGCTACTCGCTGCTAGCCGGCGGCAAGCGGATCCGCCCGGTGCTCGTGCTCGCGACCGCGCGCGCGCTCGAGGAGGAGCCGGCGAGCATGCTGCCGCTCGCGGCCGCCGTCGAGCTGATCCACACCTACTCGCTGATCCACGACGACCTGCCGGCGATGGACGACGACGACCTGCGCCGCGGGCGCCCGACCTGCCATCGCGCCTTCGGCGAGGACGTCGCGATCCTCGCCGGCGACGGTCTCTACGCCGAGGCGTTCCGCCATCTACTGACCGCCCAACGAGGCGATCCGCAGGGGATCCTCGCCGCCGCCGGCGAGCTCGCCGGCGCGACGGGCGTCAACGGGATGGTCGGCGGGCAGTATCTCGACGTGACCGATCGAGCTCCCGCCGGCGCAGCCGGGCTGCGCCACCTGCACGAGCTGAAGACCGGTCGGCTCGTGGCGGCGTCGATCCTGTGTCCGCTCCTCCTCGCACGCACCGGTGAACCTGCGAGAATCGATGCCTTCCGTGACTTCGCAAGCGAGCTTGGCGTGCTGTTCCAGATCGTCGACGACATCCTCGACGTGACCGGCACCGACGACGCGCTCGGCAAGACCCACGGCAGCGACGAGCGGCTCGGCAAGCGCACGTTCGTCAGCGAGTTCGGGCTGGCGCAGGCACGCGAGCTGGCAGCCGACTCGCATCGCAGCGCGCGCGCCGCGCTCGTGCGGGCCGCCCCCGACGGGGCCGCGGAGCTCGAGCAGATCACCGACTTCATCTCCACCCGCAGCTCATGAGCGACACGGCCCCGATCCTGCCGCGCATCGACCGTCCGCAGGACCTCCACGGGCTCACCGAGCCCGAGCTGGCGCAGGTCGCCCAGGAGGTGCGCGAGCACATCATCGACACGGTCGGGGAGATCGGCGGCCACTTCGGCGCGAACCTCGGCACCTGCGAGCTGGCGGTCGCGCTGCACTCGCTGCTGGACTCCCCGCGCGACAAGATCCTCTGGGACGTCGGTCATCAGGCCTACCCGCACAAGGTCCTCACCGGCCGCCGCGACCAGCTGGCGACGATCCGCAAGTACAACGGCCTGACGCCGTTCTGCGCGATCGAGGAGTCCGAGCACGACGTCATGGGCGCCGGTCATGCGTCCACGTCGATCGGCTACGCGGTCGGGCTCAAGGAGGGGATGCGCCACGGCATCGGCGTCGACGGCAAGGTCGTCGCGGTGATCGGCGACGGCGCGATGACCGGCGGCGTCGCGTTCGAGGCGGTCCACCAGGCGGGCGGCCTCGGCACGCCGATCGTCGTCGTGCTCAACGACAACGGCATGTCGATCGCGCCGAACGTCGGCGCGCTGTCGCGCTACTTCAACCGCGTGCGGCTGAATCCGCGCTGGTGGAAGGCGCGCGAGGGGGTGGAGGGCGGCCTGACGAAGCTGCCGGCCGGCCTCGGCGCGCGCTTCGAGCGCCTCGGCCCGCAGTTGAAGGAGTCGATCAAGGCGTTCTGGGCGCCCGGCCTCTTCTGGGAGGAGCTCGACTGGGCCTACATGGGCGTCGTCGACGGCCACGACGTGCCGCTGCTGCGCGAGGCGCTGCGCGAGGCGCTTGCCGCCGAGCGGCCCGTCGTCGTGCACATCGCGACCGTGAAGGGCAAGGGCTTCGCGCCCGCCGAGGAAGGCGGCCTGGAAGGGATGGAGCGCTGGCACGCGGCGAAGCCGAAGTCGATCGCCAACGGCGCGCCGGCGCCTTCGCAGCCGAAGCCGGCGAACGGCGTCGAGGTCGCGCCGAAGCCGCCGCAGTACACGAAGGTCTTCGGCGACGCGCTCGTGGCCGAGTGCGCGCGCGACGAACGGATCGTCGGCATCACCGCCGCGATGAACACCGGCACCGGCCTCGACATCCTCCAGAAGGCGCTGCCGGAGCGCTACTTCGACGTCGGCATCGCCGAGCAGCAGGCGCTCCTGTTCGCCGCGGGGCTCGCGCTGCAGGGCTGCAAGCCGGTCGCGGCGATCTACTCGACCTTCCTGCAGCGCGCGTTCGACCAGATCGTCCACGACGTCTGCCTGCAGAAGCTGAACGTGGTGCTCGCGATGGACCGCGCCGGCCTCGTCGGCGACGACGGCCCGACCCACCACGGCGCGTTCGACATCGCCTACCTGCGCCCGCTGCCGAACATCGTGCTGATGGCGCCGCGCGACGAGGCGATGCTCGTGCACATGCTGCGCACCGCGCTGCTGCACGACGACGGCCCGGTCGCGCTGCGCTACCCGCGCGGAGAGGCGGTCGGCGTCCCGCTGCCCGTCGAGCCGTGCGCGATCCCGATCGGCACCGGCGAGCTGCTGCGCGAGGGCACCGGCAAGGTCGCGCTGCTCGGCTACGGCTCCGGCGTCGGCAAGGCGCTGGCCGCGGCGGACCTGCTGGCCGAACACGGGCTCCACGCGACCGTCGCCGACGCGCGCTTCGCCAAGCCGATCGACGCCGGTCTCGTCGCCCAGCTGATGGCCGAGCACGAGCTGCTGGTCACCGTCGAGGAGGGCGTGCTCGCCGGCGGCTTCGGCTCCGCGGTGTGGGAGACCTTGTCTGACGCCGGCCTGCCGTCACGCATCCTGCGCGTCGGACTGCCGGACCGGTATGTGACGCATGGGGCGCCGGGGTTGCTGCATGAGGAGGTCGGGTTCACGGCGGAGCGGATCGCCGAGCGGATCCTCGGCGCCGTGCGCGACCCGCGCCACATCGCCACGGCTTAGCGGACCCTGAAGTCGGCGTTCCTCACCAGCGCCACCGCGTAGCCGACCCAGAACGTCCCCGCGGGCGGCGGGTTGGGCGTGGCGCTGCACGCGCCCGCTGAGCGCCCCGGGTTGCCGACCCAGACGAAGGCGTCGAGGTGGCGGTAGCGGGGCGGCACGGCCGCGGTGGGCTTCGGGCCCAGGCCGCGGCCGGGCGGGTTGCAGTGGATCGTGTTGCCGTGCGCGACGCGGTCGTGCGGGCGCAGCGGGCCGCGGCCGTTCGTCGCGGTGTTGACGACGTAGCGCAGGCCGCCGACCCGTCGTGCGAGCTTCTCGCCGTAGGCGATCTCGCGCCTGGTCCAGTCCTGGTGGGTGCCGTTGGTGAAGACGCCCTCGATCCGCCCGACGCCGATGCGGCGCAGCATGCGGGCGAAGAAGCGCGTGTTGCCGACGTCGGCGGCGCCGCCGTCCACGTAGGTGAGCGCGTTCGGCGCGCCGGCGAGCGATCCGATCGCCGAGCGCAGCTCCGCGACGCGCACGTCGAGCCCGTGCCTGGAGAGGCAGCGCGCGGTCATCAGCGCGTCGATCTCGAGGAAGACGACGACGCGGCGCGAGCCGATCCCGGCGGCGAAGCGCCGATACCAGTCCTCGTAGCGCGCGACTTCGTCCGGCGAGTCGCTTGCGCCCCCGCAGGAGACGTGCTGCAGCCGGTAGGTGCCGACGAGCGGGATCGCGCCGGGCTCCTGCGAGGCGGCGCGCGCGAGGTACTGCGCGACGGCGGCGCCGGGGTCGTCGTCGAAGGCGCCGAAGCGCTTCGTCTCCGGCTCGTCGGCGATCGTCTGCAGCAGCCGCGCCGCCGTCGGGCGGCGGTGGCGGATCTGCGCGATCACGGTGCCGGCGAGGTTCTGACCGGGGTCGGTGAAGAAGCGCGCGCCGGCGAGCGGGTCCGGCGCAGCGGCCCCCTGGGCTACCGCGGGGACAAGTGTCAGCAGGGCAAGTGCGAGCAGCAGCGATCGGCGCATCGGACGGACGGCCTCCTTCGTTCGTCCCTCCCTCGAACACGAGACCTACCCGCTTGACGCGGCGTCTATCGCTCGCGCAGCTTTCGTGCAGGTTCGCGTGCGCCTGCGCTACGTGATGTTGAAGTTCGCGTGATCGATCAGCTCGAGCGCGTAGTCGAGCCAGAACGATCCCGTCGGCGGGGCGTTCGCGATGTGGCTGCACGCGCCGGCCGAGCGGCCGGGGTTGCCGATCCAGAAGAAGCCGTCGAGGTGGCGGTACCGGGAGGGCACGTCGCCCGTCGGCTTGGGACCGAGGCCGCGGCCCGGGGCGTTGCAGCGCACCGAGTTGCCGTGCTTGACGCGGCTGTGCGGGATCAGCGGGCCCTGCCCGTTGGCGGCCGTGTTGATCACGAAGTGCGGCGTGCCGCCGAGGCGGCGCACGAGCCAGCGGCCGTACTTGATCTCGCGGTGCGTCCAGTCCTGGTGGGTGGAGTTCGTGAAGAAGCCCTGGATGCGGTCGACGCCGACCCAGCGCAGCATCCGCGCCATGAAGCCGTGGCTGTGCGCGTCGGCGGCGCCGGCGTCGACGTAGACGACGGCGTGCGGGAGCGCGGCGAGCGAGGCGATCGCCGAGCGCATCTCGTCGATGCGGATCTTCAGGCCGCTGTGCGAGAGGCACGGCGCGGTGATCAGCGCGTCGATCTCGTAGAAGACGACGACGGGGTGGTTGCCGATCCCGGCGGCGAACTCCTGGTACCAGTGCTTGTAGGCGGCGACTTCGGCCGGCGAGTCGCTGAAGTGCCCGCACGCGAGGTGCTGCAGGCGGTAGGTCGAGACGAGCGGGATCGCGCCGGGCGTGGTGTGGGCGGCGCGCTGCAGGAACGTCGCGAGCTCATGGCGCGGGTTGGCGGTCCAGGTGCCGTAGCGCTTCGTCTCGGGCTGGTCGGCGATCACCCGCAGCTTGGCCGCGATCGCTGGCTGGCGGTGGCGCAGCGAGTGCGCGACGCGGTTGGCGAGGCCCCACTCCTCGTCGACGAAGAAGCGCGCGCCGGAGAGCGGGTCGCCGTTCGTCGGGGCGGTGCGGAGCCCGAGCGGGTTGAGCGGGTCGCGCGTCGTGGAGACGGTGTCGTTGTCGAGGATCGTGAGCCGCCCACGGCTCGGCTCGGCGATCCGCATCGGGTAGGACCCGTAGATCCCGAGCTTGACCGTCTCGGGGCTCTCGACGTCCTGGTCGTCGGGGATCGGGATCTGGAAGCTGGCGGTGGACTGCCCGTCGGCGAAGTCGACGCGCCCGCTGACGGGCGTGTAGTCCTGATAGGGCGTCGCGCTCTGGTCATACCAGACGCCGTAGCGCACCTCGCCCGTGCCGTTGACGTCGCTGCGCGTCACGGTGATAGTCGCGGGCCCGCTGCCCTCGGTGACGGTGTAGGTGGGGGAGGCGAGGCGGACGATGCCACCGGACGCCGTCGCGCTCGCGGGCAGCGCGATGAGCGCGAGGAGCGCGAGCAGGAGCGGGCGGAGATGGCGCGGCGGCATGCACCGGTGGCATCGACCGCCGGCGGTGCCCCTGTGAGCGGCGGCAACGGTGGTCGGACAGGTGTCCAGGCCGTTAAATGGAGACGGCCCACCGAGGTGAGCCGTCTCCGGGAGGAGAGATGTGTCTATGTGGTGATGCTGTTCTTGATCGGTGGGGGAAGCTTTATGAGGCCCGCGCGCTGTAGCGGGTGCTCGCGTTGAGCGCGAGCTGGATGAGGCCGAGCGCGGCGAGCACGAGCGCCGCGGCCGCGTCGCCGGCGAGCGCCAGCGGGAGCGCGACGAGCACGGCGCCGAGCGCGAGGCCGTAGTCGAAGGCGTGGTGGGCGGAGATTGCGTGCGGCGCCGGCTGCGTCGCGTCGAGCGCAAGCCCGATCGCGCAGACCCCGATGAGCACCGCGACGACCGTCCCGGCCGGGGTGAAGCCGAGCGCGAACGGTGTCACGAGCGCGAGCAGGCCGAGCAGCAGCTCGAGCGCGCCGTGGAGTGGGAGGGAGATTGGCCGGAGTGCAGTCATCGCCTGATCCATGGTGGGCGCTTGTGCGGACTTTGTGTGTGAGGTCCCGCACACATTCGTCATGCCGGTAGCGTTTCGCCCCGTGAGCACGAAGATGCGACTCGACGCGCTCCTCGCCGAGCGCGGGGTCTTCGCCTCGCGCTCGCGGGCGGCGGCGTCCGTGATCGCCGGGGAGGTGCTGCTCGGGGTGGGGCGCGAGCGGGCGCGCAAGCCGGGGCAGATGGTGCCCGACGACGTCGAGCTGGCGGTCGACCAGGCCGACGACTTCGTCTCCCGCGGCGGGCGTAAGCTCGCCAACGCGCTCGACGCCTTTCCCGCCATCGACCCGACCGGCCGCCACGCGCTCGACGTCGGCGCCTCGACGGGCGGCTTCACCGACTGCCTGCTGCAGCGCGGCGCCGCGCACGTCGTCGCCCTCGACGTCGCCTACGGCGAGTTGCACTGGCGGCTGCGCACCGATCCCCGCGTGACCGTCGTCGAGCGCAGCAACGCGCGTGCGCTCGATCCGGCCGCGCTGCCCTACGCTCCCGACCTGATCGTGATCGACGTCTCCTTCATCTCGCTGGCGAAGGTGCTGCCCGCCGTGCTCGCTGCGGCGGCGCCGCGCTACGACTGCCTCGCGCTCGTCAAGCCGCAGTTCGAGGTCGGCCGCGAGCGCGTCGGCAGAGGCGGCGTCGTGCGCGAGCCGGCCGAGCGCCGCGCCGCGCTCGTCGCCGCCGGCGAGGCCGCGCGCGCGCTGGGGGCCGCGGTCCTCGGCTTCGTCTCCTCCGGCCTGCCGGGCCCGAAGGGCAACAGGGAGAGCTTCCTGTGGCTGGCGGAAACCGGTCGCGCCGGTGCGATCGACGACATCGAGGCCGCCGCGCTCCCGGTGGAGCCGGCATGAAGGCCGCGACCGTCTTCACCCACCGGCGCCCGGACGAGACCCACGCCGCGCTCGTGCAACTGCGCGAGGCGGCCGCGCAGGCCGGCTGGGCGCTGCGCTTCACGCCCGGGGAGACGAGCAAGCACGGCCTCGAGGCGGCGCCGGGCATCGTGCTCGACGCCGAAGTCGAGCGCGACGTCGACCTCTGCGTCGTACTCGGCGGCGACGGGACGATCCTGCACGCGCTGCGCGCCTACGCGACGACCGGCGTCCCCGTCTTCGGCGTGAACTTCGGCGAGGTCGGCTTCCTCGCGACGGTCGACCCCGACGGGCTGGCGGCCGACTTCGCGCGCGCGTTCGCGGGCGACTTCGAGACGCTGGCGCTGCCGGGGATCGAGGTCACCTCCGGCGGCGAGACGTGGCTGGCGATGAACGACGTCTCCTTCCACCGCAGACAGGGCCTGCGCGTCGCGGACCTCGCGTTCGGCGTCGCCGGCGAGGAGGTCGGCCGCGTGCGCTGCGACGGGCTCGTGATCGCCACGCCGGCCGGCTCGACCGGCTACAACCTCGCCAACGGCGGGCCGGTGATGGCCTGGGGCGTGAAGGGGCTCGCGGTCTCGTTCATCGCGCCGCACTCGCTCACCGCGCGCGCGCTCGTCGTCGCGCCCCAGGACGCGATCCACGTGCGCAGCCGCTCTGAGGAGGAGGCGGTCGACGTCAGCGTCGACGGACGGCCGGTCTGCGAGCTCGGCTCCGACGGCGTCGTCTCGGCCCGCTTCCGCGACGGGCTCGGCACGCTCGCCCAGACCCATGACGCAAGCTTCTACCACCGTTTGCGCGAGAAGTTCGGACGCCTTGCAACGGGCGGGTGACAAAGCGCGCCGCGGCGGCCGGGTCCGTCGGCGGCGGTTGGGACACTGGCGCGCATGCTCCATGAGCTGCGCGTCGAGAACCTGCTGCTGATCGAGCGGGCCGAGCTGCGCCTCGGACCGGGCCTCAACGTGCTCACCGGCGAGACCGGCGCCGGCAAGACGATGCTCGCGCACGCGCTCGACCTGCTGCTCGGCGGCAAGGCGCGCAGCGGGATCGTGCGCCCGGGCGCGGCGGAGGCGTATGTCGAGGGGGTCTTCGACCTCGAGCCGCGCGCGGTCGAGCTGCTGGAGGAACGGCTGCCCGAGGACGCGCGGGAGCTCGTGCTCGCGCGGCGCGTGTGGGCGGACGGCCGCACGCGCGCGTATGTGAACGGCCGCTCGGCGACGGTCGCCGACCTGCGCGACGTCGGCGGTGCGCTGCTCGCCTTCTACGGCCAGCACGAGCACCGCCGCCTCACGCTCGCCTCCGCCCAGCTGGAGATCCTCGACGGCTTCTGCGGGCCTCAGCAGCGCGAGCGCCGTGCGCGCGCCGCCGCCGCGCACGCCGACGTGCGGACGCAGACGCGCCGCGCGCAGGAGCTCGGCGCGCTCGACGGCGCGCGCGAGCGCGAGCTCGACCTGCTCGAGTTCGAGCTGCGCGAGATCGAGGAGCTCGACCCGAGCGAGGTCGAGCAGGCCGAGCTGACCGCCGAGCGCGAGCGACTGCGCCATCTGGAGGGACTGCGGGCGGCTGCGCTCGGCGGGGCGGAGGCGCTTGCGCCGGAAAGCGGCGAGCCGGGCGCCGCGAGCATGGTCGCTGCGGCCGGTCCGGCGCTCGAGGCGCTCGCCGGCGTCGACGCGGACCTGGACGCGCTCGCCGCGCGCCAGCGCGCGCTCGCGCTCGAGGCGGAGGACCTCGCGCTCGAGCTGCGCCGCTATGGCGAGGGGATCGAAGGCGAGGGCGGGCGGGACCGACTCGAGCAGGTCGAGGAGCGCCTCGCCGCCTTCGCGCGGCTGGAGCGCAAGCACGGCGGCACGCTCGCGGCGGTGCTTGCGCACGCCGAGTCCTGCCGGGCGCGCCGCGACGAGCTGACCGGTGCGGAGGCTGCGCTGGAGGAGGCCCGCGCTGCACTGGAGGCCGCGCGCGAGCGCCTCGACGCCGAGTCCGCCGAGCTGCGCGCAGCGCGCGCGGCAGCGGCGCCGGGGCTCGCGGACGCGGTCTGCGAGCGGCTCGCCGAGCTGGCGATGCCCGGCGCGAGCTTCGAGGTCTCACTCGGCGAGCGCGAGGAGCCCGGACCCGCGGGCGCCGACACGGTCGAGCTGCTGATCGCCGCGAACCCGGGCGTGCCGGCCGGGCCGCTGCGCGAGATCGCCTCCGGAGGCGAGCTCTCACGCGTCATGCTCGCGCTGCTCGGCGTCGCGAACACCGGCACCGAGGCGAGCGCGCGGCTGCTCGTCTTCGACGAGGTCGACGCCGGCATCGGCGGGCACACCGCCAACGCCGTCGGCGCGCAGCTGCACGCGCTGGCGGCCGCGCGCCAGGTGCTCTGCATCACCCATCTGCCGCAGGTCGCCGCGCACGCCGACCGCCACTTCCGCATCGCCAAGGACGGCAGCGGCGAGACGGCCGTCACGACCGTCGCGGGCCTCGACGGCGACGCGGTCCTCGGCGAGCTCGTGCGGATGCTGGGGGCGGACGAGGGCGATCGCGCCGCCACGCAGCACGCCAAGGAACTGCTCAAAGCAGCGTAGACTCAAGCGCTGCCGTGGCAGTAACTCCTACGACAGCCACGCAGCGCCCGCGCGCGGACGTCCGCGAGGTTGCCGGCATCGCGCGGCTCGGCAAGCGCACGAAGCACCTCGTCAAGCGGCTGCGGCCCGGCGACATCGCGATCATCGACCATCGCGACCTCGACCGCGTCTCCGGCGAGGACCTCGTCGCGTGCGGCGTGGCGGGCGTCGTCAACTGCTCGCCGTCCTCGGCCGGCGGCTACCCGAACATGGGGCCGCTGCTCGTCGTGCAGGCGGGGATCCAGCTCGTGGACGTCGACGGCGCCGCGCTGTTCGAGCAGCTGCAGGACGGGGACCCGATCGTGTTGCGCGACGGCGAGGTCTGGCGCCGCGACGAGCTGCTGACCGTCGGGCGCCTGCAGGAGCCCGAGCAGGTCCAGGCCGAGACCGACCGGCGCCGCGGCGAGATCGGCGAGGCGCTCGAGGCGTTCGCCGTCAACACGGTCCAGTACATGGTCGAGGAGCGCGACCTGCTGGCCGGGCGGATCGAGCTGCCGCGCTTCGCGACCGACTTCCGCGACCGTCATGTCCTGATCGTCGTGCGCGGCGTCGACCACAAGCGCGACATCAAGGCGCTGCGGCCCTACATCCGCGACATGCGCCCGGTGCTCGTCGGCGTCGACGGCGGCGCCGACGCGCTGCTGCAGGAAGGCCTCCAGCCCGACATGATCGTCGGCGACATGGACTCGGCCGCCGAGGCGACGCTGCGCTGCGGGGCCGAGCTCGTCGTCCACGCCTACGCGGACGGCCGGGCGCCCGGCCGCGACCAGCTCGAGCGGCTCGGGCTCGAGCACCTGATCCTGCCCGCGCCGGGCACCAGCCAGGACGTCGCGATGCTGATCGCCGCGGAGAAGGGCGCCCAGTTGATCGTCACCGTCGGCTCGCACTTCAACCTCGTCGAGTTCCTCGACAAGGCCCGCCGGGGGATGGCCTCGACGTTCCTGACGCGGCTGCGCGTGGGGGAGATCCTCGTCGACGCGAAGGGCGTGAGCCGGCTCTACCGCCCGCGGCCGGGGCTGCGACCGGTGCTGGCGCTCGCGCTCACCGGCCTCGTCGTGCTCGTCGCGATCGTGCTCGCGACGCCCGGCCTGCACGACGTCGCCGACCTGCTGTGGCTCAAGCTGCAGGTGCTGCTCGGCATCGCCTGACGTGCGCAGCGCTCCGCTCCGATGCTGAACTTCCGCTACCACGCCCTTTCGCTCGTCGCCGTCTTCCTCGCGCTCGTGGTCGGGCTGCTGCTCGGCGTCGCGATCGGCGACAAGGGGCTCGTCTCCAGCGCGGAGAAGGACGTGCGCGCCTCGCTGCGCGACGACGTCCGCAAGGCGCAGGACGAGCGCGACGCCGCGCGCGAACAGCTGCGCCAGCGCGACCGCTTCGAGCAGCTCGCCTACCCCGCGCTCGTCGCCGGGCGCATCGAAGGGCTGCGCGTCGCGCTGATCGAGCTCGGCGGCGGCTCAGACCGCATGTGGGACCTGACGCGCGACACGCTCCAGGGCTCCGGCGCCAAGCTCGTCTCGGTCTCGGTGCTGCGCGAGCCGCTCAACCTCCCCGAGGTCGCCGACGCCGCGCGGGGGACGCGCTACGCGAAGCTCGCCGAGAACGGCGATCTGCTGCACGCGTTCGGCACGCGCATCGGGATCCAGTTCGCGCGCGGCGGACGGCTGCTGAACGACGTGCGCCGCGCACTGCTCGCACAGGGCAGCGGCCCGCTCGCCGGCGCCGACGGTGTCGTCCTCGTGCGCGATCCCGGCCAGCTCGGCGACGCCGACGCGCAGGCGGCGAGCACGTTCGAGGACGGCCTCATCCACGGGCTGCACGCGCTCAACGTGCCGGTCGTCGGCGTGGAGACGACCGACGCCGAAAGCTCGCAGGTCGGCTGGTTCCAGCAGCACGAGCTCTCGAGCGTCGACGACCTCGACGACCCGATCGGCCGCGCCGCGCTCGTCTTCGCGCTCGCCGGCCAGCGCGGCAGCTTCGGCGTCAAGTCGACGGCCGATGGAGGGCTGCTCCCGCCGATCCTGCAGTAGCCGCTGCGTCCGCTTCGGCCGGTACCTTCTGTCCACGTGCATTGGCTTCCCTCCCTCGTCGCGCTGGCGGCGGCGATCGTCCTGACGCCGCCGATCCTGCGCCACCTGAGGGAGGAGGGCTTCGTGCGCGAGAACTACCGCGGCGTCTCGGTGCCGTTCCCGGCGGGGATCGCGATCGTGGCGGCGGGCGTGCTGGCGCTCGGGCTGTGCGAGGCGCTCCAACAGATCGCGCACCTCGACATCTTCGACTTCGGTTCCGTGTCGCTCGGCTACCTGCTCGGCGTCGCACTTCTCGGGCTGATCGACGACCTGATGTCCGGCTCCGCGCGCGGCTGGCGCGGGCATGGACGGGCGGTGCTCGGCGGCACGTTCAGCACCGGCGCGCTGAAGGCGGTAGGTGCACTGGCGCTGGCCCTGTACGAGCTGGGCGGCGTGAGCGTGGGCGACTACCTGCTCGCGGTCGCGCTGCTGGTGCTGACGACGAACCTCTTCAACCTGCTCGACCTGCGACCGGGCCGGTCGGTCAAGGCGTTCGCCCTGCTCGGGGCGGGCCTCGCGGTCGGTGCTTGGAGTGACGCGTACGGAGTCGTCCCGTTGTGGGCCGTCGGCCCGTTCGCGGCGCCCATCCTCGTCGTCGGCTACTACGACCTGGGCGAGCGAGCGATGCTCGGCGACACGGGCGCGAACCTGATCGGCGGGCTCGCCGGCCTGTGGCTGTTGTTCGCGCTCACGAGCACCACCGGCCGCCTGATCGCGCTCGCGATCGTGCTTGGAATCACCGTCTACGCGGAGTTCCGCTCGCTCTCTGCGCTCATCGAACGAACTCCGCTGCTGCGGTATATAGACTCGGCTGGAAGGAATGACGCAGATGCCTGACGCCCCATCGAACGGCTCGACCCGCTTCATCTTCGTGACGGGGGGCGTCGTGTCCTCGCTGGGGAAGGGGATCGCGGCGGCGTCGATCGGGCGCCTGCTCGTCGCGCGCGGGCTGACGGTCCAGCTGCAGAAGCTCGACCCGTACATCAACGTCGACCCCGGCACGATGTCGCCCTATCAGCACGGCGAGGTGTTCGTGACCGAGGACGGCGCCGAGACCGACCTCGACCTCGGCCACTACGAGCGCTTCACCGACGCGAACACGCGCCGGGGCTCCAACGTGACCGCCGGCGGCATCTACAACAGCGTCATCAGACGCGAGCGCCGCGGCGACTACCTCGGCGCCACGGTCCAGGTCGTCCCGCACATCACCGACGAGATCAAGCACCGCATCAAGCTGGTGGCGGACGCGAGCGACGTCGACGTCGTGATCACGGAGATCGGCGGCACCGTCGGCGACATCGAGTCGCTGCCCTTTCTGGAGGCGATCCGCCAGTTCCCGGTCGACGTCGGCCGGCGCAACTGCATGTTCATCCACCTCACGCTCGTGCCGTACATCGGGCATGCCGGCGAGCTGAAGACGAAGCCGACGCAGCACTCGGTCAACGAGCTGCGCCGCATCGGCATCGCGCCGGACATGGTGATGTGCCGCTCGGAGGAGCGGCTCTCGCAGGACATCCGCAAGAAGATCGCGCTGTTCGCGAGCCTGCCGATCGAGGCGATCGTCTCCGCCTACGACGTCGACAACATCTACAAGGTGCCGCTCGGCTTCAACGCCGAGGGCGTCGACGACTTCGTGCTCGACCACTTCCGCGTCGAGGCGCCCGCGCCCGACCTGAGCGAATGGGAGCGGCTGACCCAGCGCGCCGCCGAGGCGACGCAGACGGTGCGGATCGCGCTCGTCGGCAAGTACGTGCGGCTCGAGGACGCCTACCTGTCGGTCGCCGAGGCGCTGCGCCACGCCGGCACCGAGCACGGCGTGCGCGTCGAGGTCGACTGGATCGACTCCGAGCAGCTTGACGTCGCCGACGCCGCGGGTCGGCTCGCCGGCGCCCACGGCGTGCTCGTCCCGGGTGGGTTCGGCGGACGCGGGGTGGAGGGCAAGATCGCCGCCGTCCAGGTCGCCCGCGAGCAGGGGATCCCCTACCTGGGGATCTGCCTCGGGATGCAGGTCGCGGTCGCCGAGTTCGCGCGCAACGTCGCCGAGATGCCGGGCGCCAACTCGACCGAGTTCGACCCCGAGACGCCGTGGCCGGTGATCGACCTGCTGCCCGAGCAGAAGGAGATCTCCGACCTCGGCGGGACGATGCGCCTCGGCGCCGACCCGGTGAAGCTGCACGACGACACGCTCGTGCGCGAGCTCTACGGCGAGGCGGTCATCTACGAACGCCACCGCCACCGCTACGAGGTCAACAACCACCTGCGGCGCAGGCTCGAGGCGGCCGGGCTGATCTGCTCGGGCACCTCTCCCGACGACCAGCTCGTCGAGGCGGTCGAGCTGCCGCTTGCGACGCACCCGTTCTTCGTCGCCTCGCAGTACCACCCCGAGTTCAAGTCGCGCCTCGAGCGCCCCGCGCCGCTGTTCCGCGGCTTCGTCGGCGCCGCGATCGAGCATGCGCATGCGAACGCGGCGCGGTCGGGCGACGACGGCGAGGTCGCCGTCGCGCGCGGCGCCGGCGCGGCGTGAGCGCGGCCGACGCGACTGACCGAGCGCGGCTCGGCGAGCTGTTCGCGGAGCTGTGCGCGATCGAGAGCCCGTCGGGGCGCGAGCGCGCGTGCGCGGACCGCGTCGCGGGGGAGCTGGGGGCGCTGGGGCTCGCGTGCGAGGGAGACGCCGCCGGGAACCTGCTCGCCCGCCTGCCCTCGGCGAGCGGCGGCGGCGAGGGCGGCGTCCTGCTGTGCGCGCATCTCGACACGGTGCCGTTGACCGGCCCGGTCGAGCCGGTCTGCGAGGACGGCTTCTGGCTCAACCGCCATGACGCGATCCTCGGCGCGGACAACAAGGCGGCGGTCGCGGTGATGCTGCTCGCGGCGCGGCGCTGGGTCGCCGAGCCGCCGCCGGTCCCGTTCGAGCTGCTCTTCACCGTCGGCGAGGAGCGTGCGCTCGAGGGGGCCAAGGCGTTCGACGTCACGCGCCTGCGCAGCCGCTTCGGCTACGTCTTCGATCACGCCACGCCGATCGGCGACGTGATCCTCGGCTCGCCCTACTACCACCGCATCGTCGCCGAGCTGCGCGGCGTCGCGGCGCACGCGGGGATCCAGCCCGAGCTGGGCCGCAGCGCGATCGCCGCCGCCGCGCGCGCGATCGCCGTGATGCCGCTCGGCCGCCTCGACGAGGAGACGACCGCCAACGTCGGCACGATCTCCGGCGGGGCGGGGATCAACGTAGTCCCCGAGCGCTGCCGCGTCGAGGCGGAGGCGCGCAGCCTCGACGAGGTGAAGGTCGAGGCCCTGGTGACCGAGTTGGTCGACCACCTCCAGGACGGCGCCAACGCCGCCGAATGCGACCTCGACGTCATCGTCGAGCGCCTCTTCCACGGCTACCGGATCAAGCCCTCGGCGCCCGAGGTCCAGGCCGCCGAGGCCGCACTGCGCGCTTGCGGCTACGAGCCGCGCCACATCGTCACCGGCGGCGGATCGGACGCCAACGCCCTGATCGCCGCAGGCTTCCCCTGCCTCAACCTCGCCAACGGCACCGAGCGCCCCCACCAGCCCGACGAGCGCGTCGCGGTGAGCGCCCTCGAGGGGATGCTCGACGTCGCCCTCGCGCTCCCCGACGCATGCTGAAGCTGCGCCGCGGGGTGGTCACGCAGGCCGAGGCCCCGACCGCCTGGCAGCACATCGAGGTCGACGTCGACGGCGAGACCCGCCCCGCTTGCGCCGACATCCACCTCGTCGGCCCATGCCGCGCGGGCGACGAGGTCGTCGTCAACGTCGAGGCCCGCGACCTGGGCCTCGGCTCCGGCGGCTTCGACGTCGTCCACGTCAACCTCACGCGCGGTCTCGACGGCCGCGGGCTGCCCGGCGCGCACGTGATGAAGCTGAACTACAGCTCGCTGCAGCACGCGGTGCTGCCGGTCGAGGCGCGCACGCTGAGCCTGCCGCTCGCCCGCCCGGTGGCCGTCTTCCAGCTCCACGGCCAGCTCGCGCCGCTCGCGTGGGCGCTCGCGCAGACGCGGGGTGGGCCGGGGCAGCTCAAGGTCGGCTACGTACAGACGGCCGGCGGCGCGCTCCCGGGCGGGATGTCGGACACCGTCCGCCAGCTGCTGCACCGCGAGCTGCTCGCCGGCCACACGACCGCCGGCCCCGCCTACGGCGGGCGCCAGGAGGCGATCACGACGGCGGGCGCGATCCACGACGGCCTCGTCGCGGAGGCGTGGGACGTCGCGCTGGTCGGCCCGGGGCCGGGGATCCTTGGCTCGGAGTCCGCGCTCGGCCACGGCGGGCTCGTCGCGCTCGACTCCGCGCACGCCGCGCTGGCGCTCGGCTGCCCGACGATCCTGACGGCGCGCATGTCCTCCGGCGACCCGCGCGAGCGCCACCGCGGCCTCTCCCACCACACGCGCACGGTGTTGGAGCTGCTGCTCGGGTCCGTGACGCTGCCGGTCCCGCCGGGCATGTCGCTGTTCGCCGACCTCGACGGGATCGGCGCGGACCTCGACGCGGCGCGCGCGCGCGGGCACACGGTGGTGGAGCTTCCGATCGACGTCGACGGCTACCGCGCCGCCGGCCTGCCGACGCGCACGATGGGCCGCACGCTCGACGAGGACCGCCTCTTCTTCGCCGCGGCGCTCGCCGCGGGCACTGCGACCGCGGAGCTGATCCGATGAGCACGTTCGAGCAGACAGGGTCGGAGATCGTCTGGAGCGGCCACATCGGCACGGTCCGCATCGAGCGCTACCGCCATGCCGACGGCGAGGAGGTCACGCGCGAGAACGTCGCACACCCCGGCGCGGTCGCGATCGTCGCGCACGACGGCGAGCACGTCTGGCTCGTGCGCCAGCCGCGCGAGATCGTCGGCGAGCGCGCCCTGCTCGAGGTCCCCGCCGGCAAGCTCGACGAGGACGGCGAGGAGCCGCTGCAGGCCGCGCAGCGCGAGCTGGCCGAGGAGGTCGGCAAGGCGGCCGCGAGCTGGGAGCACGTCAAGGCGATCTACACGAGCCCCGGCTTCACCGACGAGCGCATCCACATCTACCTCGCGACCGACCTGAGCGACGTCGAGCGCCCCGCGGTCGATGAGGACGAGCGCATCGAGATCGTCGCCTGGCCGCTGGCTCGCCTCGACGACGCGATCGCCGCCTGCGAGGACGCCAAGTCGCTGGCCGGGCTGCAGCTGCTGCACGCGCGCCGGCCCTGACCGGCGGCTTGCGCCCGGCAGGACCGGGCCGCGCCAGCCCGAACCAAGCGCAGAGATGTCAACGACCGTCGCCTCCCCGCAGACGGGTGCGTTCAACGCGCTCGTGCTCGACTTCATCGCCTATCTCGAGCTGGAACGGGGCCTGAGTCGCAACACGCTCGAGGCGTATCGCTCCGACCTGCTCCAGTACGGCGCCTATCTGCAGCAGACCGGCCGCGACGCGCTGAGCGTCGACCATGCCGCGCTCGCGGCCTTCGTCGGCGGGCTCGCGAGCCCGGCCGACGGACGCGCCGCGGCCGCCGCGACGACGATCCAGCGCAAGGTCGCGTGCCTGCGCTCGTTCTACCGCCACCTGCGTCGCGAGGAGCTGCTCGATCGCGATCCGACCGCGGAGCTGAAGGGCCCGCCGAAGGGCAAGCGGCTGCCGAAGGTGCTCTCGCGCGACGAGATCTCCCAGCTGCTCGCCCAGCCGCAGGGGGCCGGTCCGGCGGCGCTGCGCGACCGTGCGCTGCTGGAGCTGATGTACGCCTGCGGGCTGCGCGCCTCGGAGGCGGTCGGGATCGAGTTGGACCAGCTCGACCTCGAGGCCGGCGTCCTGCGCGTGACGGGCAAGGGCTCGAAGGAGCGGATCGTGCCGATCGGCAGCAAGGCCGTCGCGGCGCTGATGGCGTATCTGACGGTCGGCCGTCCGCTGCTCGTCGGCATCGGCGAGAGCCGCCGCGCGTTCGTCAACCAGCGCGGTCAGGGCTTGACGCGGCAGGGCCTGTACAAGATCGTCCAACGCCACGCCCGCAGTGCGGGCCTCGCCGAGAAGATGAGCCCGCACACGCTCCGTCACACGTTCGCCACCCACCTGCTGGCCGGTGGCTGCGACCTGCGCTCGCTGCAGGAGATGCTCGGCCATGCCGACATCGCGACGACGCAGATGTACACGCACCTCTCCGCCGAGCGCCTGCGCGACGTCTACTTCGCCGCCCATCCACGCGCGACCGCGCCGGGATGAGCCGCCGCGCACTGGTCGTCGTGCTCGACGCGTGCGGCGCCGGGGCGCTGCCGGACGCGGACGACTACGGCGACGCGAACACGAACACGCTCGGCCACCTCGCCCAGGCGGTGGGCGGGCTGGACCTGCCGAACCTGGAGCGGCTCGGGCTCGGGTCGATCCTTCCGCTCGAGGGCGTCCGGGTGGGTGGGCCCGACATCACGCCGGTCCTGCACGGCCGCCTGCACCCGCTCGGCGCCGGCAAGGACTCGACGAGCGGCCACTGGGAGCTGATGGGCGTCGTCACGCCGGTCGCGCCGCCGACGTTCCCGGACGGCTTCCCGCCCGAGGTCGTCGCGGCGATCGAGCGGATCGCCGGCCGCGCGGTGATCGCGAACGAGCCGAGCGACGGGCTCGCGGCGATCGAGCGCTTCGGCGAGCGCCAGCTCGCCGGCGGCGGCCTGATCGTCTACACCTCGCAGGACTCGGTGCTGCAGCTCGCCGCGCACGAGGACGCGGTGCCCGTGCAGGAGCTGCACGCGATCTGCGCCGCGGTGCGGCGCGAGCTGGCGAGCGGCCCGTGTGCCGTGGGGCGGGTGATCGCGCGGCCGTTCGCGGGTGCGGCGGGGGCGTTCGAGCGCACCGCCGGTCGGCGCGACTTCGCGCTGGCGCCGCCGAGCCGCAGCTACCTGCAGGAGCTGCAGGACGCCGGGGTCCCGGTCCACGGGGTCGGAAAGGTCTCCCAGCTGTTCGACGGCGTCGGCTTCGACGCGGCGCACCCGGGCGCGACGAACGCCGAGGCGATCGCGACGACGGGCGAGCTGCTCGCACGGCTCGACGGCGGGCTCGTCTTCACGAACCTGATCGAGACCGACCAGGTCTACGGCCACCGCAAGGACGTCAAGGGCTTCCACACGGCGCTGCGCGAGATCGACGCGGCCGTCGCGCGCTGGCGCGAGCAGCTCGGGCCGCAGGACCTGCTCGTCCTCACCGCCGACCACGGCTGCGACCCGCTGCACCCCGGCACCGACCACACGCGCGAGCACGCGCCGCTGCTCGCCGCCTTCCCCGGTCACGGCGGGCGACGCCACGACGGGCCGCTCGCCGACGTCGGCGCGAGCGTCCTGCGCTGGCTCGCCGGGCGCGAGGCGCCGGCGCTGCCGGGCACATCGTTCGTTTAGGCGAACGCGTAGCCTGATCCCGTGCCCGAGCTGCCCGAGGTCGAGACGGTCCGGCGCCAGCTGGCGCCGCGCCTGCAGCGCCGCACGCTCGTCGGCGCGACGGTCGAGGACCCGCGCTGGACCGCTCCGCGCCATCCCGACGAGGTCGTCGGGCCGCTGATCGGCCGCAAGGTCGTCGCGCTGCACCGGCGCGGGAAGTACCTGATCTGGGAGTTCGAGGACGAGCTGTTCCTGCTCGTGCACCTGCGCATGACCGGCACGCTGCTCTACGACCCGGAGCTGCCGGCGCCCTACGCGCGCGCCCACTTCGCCTTCGACGACGGCCACGTGCTCGTGTTCGCCGACCCGCGCCGCTTCGGCACCGGCTGGCTGCTGGCCGGGCAGGAGCAGCTCGACGCCTATCTCAGCGCGCGGCTCGGCGTCGAGCCGTTCTCCGACGCCTTCACCGCCGAGCACCTGCACGCCCTGGCGCGCGGCTCGCGCGCGCCGGTCAAGGCGTTCCTGCTGGATCAGAAGCGGATCGCCGGCGTCGGCAACATCTACGCCGACGAGGCGCTCTTCCGCGCGAAGGTGCACCCGCTGCGCCCGGCCGGCAAGCTCACCGTCGGGCAGTGGCGGCTGCTGCGCGACGCGGTCTGCGACGCGCTGCAGGCGGGCATCGACGCGCGCGGCGCGACGATCGACGACTTCCGCGACCTCGACGGCGCGCGCGGCGCCTTCCAGGATCGCTTCCTCGTGCACCGCCGCGCCGACGAGGCATGCCCGGAGTGCGGCGGCCCGGTGCGCAAGCTGCTCGCAGCCGGGCGCGGCACCTACGTCTGCGAGCGCTGCCAGCCGCGCCCGCGCGGCGTGCGCATCCGTCCGATGGCGCGCTGAGCGCCGCCGGCGTCAGGCCGCCGTCGCGCGCCGCTCGTCGGTGAGCTCCAGCGCGGTCGCGAGCGCCGCCTCCCACTGCTTTATGTTCACCGGCATCGTCAGCTCGCGCGCCCACTTCGTGCCGCGCTTGGCGAGCTTCTTGCGCGCGCGCTTGTCGCGGATCAGATCGTCGAGCTCCTCGTACCATTCGTCGTCCTCGACGAGCCGACCGCCCTGCTCTTCGCCAAGGTCCTCGTAGGGGCCGACGGGCGAGGCCAGCCAGGGGACGCCCGCGAGCGCGTATTCCATGACCTTGATCGGCGAGCGCGAGCGGTTGCCGGGTATGTCCATCAGCGGAGCGATCGCGATGTCGAAGCGGTTGATGAAGAGCGGGATCTCTTCGAACTGCGCTATCTCCCGGCGGTGATAGCGGTCGCTCGGCAGGTCGAACTCGAGCGGGCCGAGCACCTCGACGCGCAGCTCCGGGTGCTCGTCGAGCAGCCGCCGCACCGCGTCGACGACGCCGAGCTGCTCCCAGTCGTGCTGATGGTCGACCCAGCCTATGTAGCCGAGCACGAAGCCCTCGTGCGCCTGCGGAAGCGTTTCGACGGCATTGCGCGTGAGGTAGTTCGGGACCGGGATGACGTGCTCGGCGCCCTCCTCGCGATAGCGCTCGGCCACGCGCTCGTTGGTCGTCGTGACGACGTCCGCGATCTCGATCATGCGGTAGATGTCGTCGACTTCTCTTTTCTCCTGCGGATCGGTGCTGTGCTTGCGTCTGGCTATGTAGTCGTCGTCGTGGTCCCAGACGACAGCGATGCCGGCGTCCTTCAGTCGCTGCGCGAGCCGCTGCACGTCCGGGTCGGCATGGCGCGCGAAGTAGGCGACGTCGGCGGTGTCGACGATCGTGGCGAACTCCTCGTCGCTGGGACGCAGGTCTTCCGGGTTGGCGTAGACCGAGACGTAGTGGCGGCGGCGCGCCAGCTCCATCATCGGCTCGAACAGCCGGTAGGGCGAGCTCGGATGCTCACCCCACGCGAACGCCACGACACGCATCATCTTGGGCCCCCAACGTCGTCTGAAGATCGCTGCGCGCACACGTCGCGCGCCTCCCCCGAGGGGTAACGCTAACCGCTGGCGATCGGGCCTGCAAGCAGCTCGCGCAGGCGGCCGTCGGCCTCTGCGGCGGCGAGCGCCTCGAAGCCCCCGAGCGTGACGTCGCCGACGAGGATCTGCGGGAACGTCATCAGGCCCGTGCGCTCGGCGAGCTCGACGCGTCCGTCGGGGTCGCGTGAGAGATTGATCTCATCGAAGGGGAGCCCGCGCTGGTCCAGGAAGGCCTTGGCGCGTCGGCACGAGGAGCAGGCGTCGGTGGTGTACAACGTGATCTTGGCCATTACTTCACTTAGTATAGCGAGGCGATGATGTCCCGATCGCTGCGTACCGACGCGATCGTGCTGCGCTCGATCCGCTACGGCGAGGCCGATCGCATCCTGCATCTCTACACCCCCGGCCACGGGCGCATCAGCGCGATCGCGAAGGGCGCGCGACGCACCCGCAGCCGCTTCGGCGCGCGGCTGGAGCCGTTCTTCCACCTGCGCATGCAACTGCACGAAGGCAGAAGCGACCTGCGCACCGTCACGAGCGCCGAGACGCTCGACGCGCACGGGCCACTGCGCGACCACGCCGCCACGCTCGACGCCGCCGCGCGCGCGTGCGACGCGGTCACGCGGCTGTTCGAGTCCGGGGACCCGAGCGCGCCCGTCTTCCACCTGCTGCAGAACGAGCTCGCGCTGCTCGACGCCGACGCGCGCCATGCCGGCACCGCCCACCAGCTCGCGTTCCGGCTCAAGCTGCTCGTCGCCGGCGGCTTCACGCCGCAGCTCGCGGCGTGCGCGACCTGCGGGGAGGCGGACCACCTCAGCGGCTTCTCCGGCGCCGCCGGCGGCGTCGTCTGCAGTGCGTGCGAGGCGTCCTCGTTCCCGCTCGCGCAGGAGGCGCACGCGTTCCTCGTCGCCGCGCTCGGGCATCCGCTCGCGGAGGCGCCGCAGGCGAGCGCGCGGGCGCTGCGCCAGGCCGAGCGGGCGATCGGGGAGCTGGCTGAGCACCATGCGCAGGTGCGCCTGCGGCCGCTGCCGCGGCTCGCGGTCTGACACCACGCACGCGCGCTGACATCTATGCGTTTGGGAGTGGCGACGCACCGGGAAGTCGCCGAACAATGTCGAAAGCTCCTCATCGCTCATGAAAGCTTGCAAACGCTCCGCCGTCGCACGGGGAGGGCTGGCGGCCGTGCTGGCCATGCTCCTCCTGGCATGCACGTGCTCGGAGGCCCTCGCCGCCTTGGTGCCCCTCGGCGCCGGGAGCGGCACCGGCGACGGTGCGACGCAGGCGGTGCGGAGCATCGCGTCGAGCGCCACGCAGGCGGGCGCCGCGCCGGTCCGGCAGGCGGTGAGCGCAGCGACGCAGCCGGCCTCCGACGTGGCGAGCACCGCCACGCAGACCGTCGCCGCCACGACGCAGGCCGCGAGCACGGCCGTCGACGCGACGATCGCCGACGCTCAGGCTGACGTCGAGGGTGCCGCGAGCTCCGCCACGTCGATCGCTCAGCGGACGACGGCCGTCGCCGAACAGACCGTCGCCCAGACGACGCAGGTCGTCGAGCGAAGGACGACCGCGGCGGCGACAACCGTGAACGCCGCACTCGACACGGTCACGCAAACGGCGGCCCCCGCGACGAGCACCGTGACGCGGGTCGTCGCGCGGGTCGCGCAGGCGGTCGCGCCGGTGACGCGGATCGTCGCGCCGGTCGCACAGGCGGCTGCGCCGGTGACGCGGGTCGTCGCGCCGCTCACGCAGGCGATCGCGCCCGTGACGCGGATCGTCGCGCCGCAGACAAGCTCTGCTCTCGCGGTTCCGCCCGCCGGGCCAGCCGCAGCGCCCACCCCGGCGTACACGCCAGTCACGCCGCCCGCGACGACAACGGTCGTGCAGGGCGCCGCCGCGACCGGCTCGACGGCTCGCGTCGCGTCCGTCGCAGCCGGGAACCCCGTCGCGACGCTCGCAGCCCCTGTGCGGCACGGCGCGGTCGCGGCAAGCTCCACTCCGGCGGCGCCGGCGGCGCTCCACCTCCTCGACGCCGCGGCGACGGCGCGTCCGTACGGCGGCGCCGCGCCGGCGCCCTCGCCGGTCCAGCCTTCCCCCGCCGGCGGAGCCCCCGCGGCGAGCGCCCCGGCGGGCGTCGTCCTCATCTTCCTCATCGTCCTCGCGATCGTGGCGCTCATGTCCGGGCCACGCCGCGGTGGACGGATCCGGGCCGCGGTGCGCTCGCTGCGCCCGTCGCCCTACGTGCTCCTTCCCGAGCGCCCCGGCTAGCTCAGCCGGCGCAGCTTCACGGCTCGCGCCTGCCCGCATGCAGGGCCGGCGCGCTCGGAAACCACTCTCAGAAGGAGACACGAACCATGATGCGCAAGCCAATGGCCGTCTGCGCGAGCGTGCTCGCGCTCGGACTGGCCCCAGCCGCCGCGCTCGCCTCTGACGGCGGCGTCGGTGGGGCGCTGGACCAGGCCCAGCAGGCCACCAACAGCAACAGCACGAGCCAGAGCGCGGACTCGTCGGCGACGACGAAGCAGGCCAACGTGAACGTGCCGATCAGCGTGCTGAGCAAGGGCTCGAACAACGGTGACGTCTCGCAGTCCAACGACGCGACGACGGTCTCGAAGTCCGAGAACGAGAACCAGACGGATCAGTCGAACGCCCAACAGCAGCAGGGCTCGACCGAGCAGGGCGGCTGCAACTGCGACGGCGCCTCGAAGGACGGCGGCTCCTCGCAGGACCAGCAGGCGAGCAACTCCAACAGCACGAGCCAGAGCGCGAGCTCGAGCGCGGAGACGAAGCAGGTCAACGTCAACGCGCCGATCAGCGTGCTGAGCAAGGGCTCGAACAACGGTGACGTCTCGCAGTCCAACGACGCGACGACGGTGTCGAAGTCCGAGAACGAGAACCAGACGGATCAGTCCAACGCGCAGAGCCAGAGCGGCTCCGTGAAGGGCTCCGGCTGGAGCGGCGGCGGACTGTCGCAGTCGCAGGACGCGTCGAACGACAACTCGACCTCGCAGAGCGCGAGCTCGAGCGCGGAGACGAAGCAGGTCAACGTCAATGCGCCGATCAGCGTGCTGAGCAAGGGCTCGAACAACGGTGACGTCTCGCAGTCCAACGACGCGACGACGGTCTCCAAGTCCGAGAACGAGAACCAGACCGACCAGAGCAACACGCAGCGCCAGGAGGGCAAGGTCTACGGTCGTGACCGCGGCCACAAGGACGACCGCGGCGACTGCGGCCACAAGGATCGCGGCAAGGACCGCCCCAAGCGCGAGCACAAGCCGTGCGGCGGCGAGCCTCCGAAGCGCCCGTGCCACGAGGATCGTCAGTCGAACCCGTGCCCGCCGAAGCCGTGCCCGCCGAAGCCCTGCGCGCCCAAGCCGTGCCTGCCGAAGCCGTGCCTGCCGAGCCCCTGTGGCGCGACGGCCGGCCTTCTGCAGCTCTGCGGCCTGAGCGGCTGAGCGACTGACCGAGCGAGGGCGCCCGCGACCGGACACGCGGGCGCCCGGCCCGGCAGAAATGGAATGGTCCTTCCATGGGAGACGCGCTTAGACTCCCCGGATGAGCGAGACGGACGCCCCCTCCCGCACCCGCTACGTCTACGACTTCGCGGAGGGATCGCGCGAGCTGCGCGACCTGCTGGGGGGCAAGGGCGCGAACGTCGCCGAGATGACGCGCATCCTCGGCGCCGAGCGCGTGCCGGGCGGCTTCACGATCACGACGGAGGCCTGCGTCGCCTACATGAACGCCGGGCGCCGGGAGCCCGACGGCCTCGCCGAGCTCGTCGCCGAAGCGCTCGCGCGCCTGGAGGAGGCGGCCGGCAAGCGGCTCGGCGACCCGCAGGACCCGCTGCTCGTCTCGGTCCGCTCGGGCGCGCGCGAGTCGATGCCGGGGATGCTGGACACGGTCCTCAACCTCGGCCTCAACGACGCGTCCGTCGAGGGGCTCTCGGCCAAGACCGGCAATCCCCGCTTCGCGTGGGACTCCTACCGGCGCTTCGTGCAGATGTTCGGCAACGTCGTGCGCGGCGTGCCGGGCGAGGAGCTGGAGGAGGAGATCAAGCAGGTGAAGGCCGCGCGCGGGGTCGCGCTCGACACCGAGCTCGACGTCGATGCGCTGCGCGAGCTGACCGAGCGCTTCAAGGAGCGCTTCCACGTGCGCACCGGCGAGGACTTCCCGCAGGATCCCCACGAGCAGCTGCGCCAGTCGATCCGCGCGGTGTTCGACTCGTGGATGGGCGAGCGCGCGATCCAGTACCGCCGCATCAACCGCATCCCCGACGACTGGGGCACGGCGGTGAACGTGCAGCAGATGGTCTTCGGCAACAAGGGGGAGAGCTCGGGCTCCGGCGTCGCGTTCAGCCGCGACGAGGTGACCGGCGCGCCCGAGCCCTCGGGCGACTTCCTGCAGAACGCGCAGGGCGAGGACGTCGTCTCCGGCGTGCGCAACACGCGCGAGCTCGCCGAGCTGGCCGACGTGATGCCGCAGGCGCATGCCGAGCTGATGGAGATCCTGCGCACGCTCGAGCGCCACTACGGCGACATGCAGGACACGGAGTTCACGATCGAGGAGGGGCGCCTCTACATGCTCCAGACGCGCAACGCGAAGCGGCCCGCGCAGGCGGCCGTGCGCTTCGCGGTCGACGCGGTGGGCGAGGGGCTGCTGAGCCGCGAGCGCGCGCTGATGACGATCGACGCCGACGGCCTCGACGCGCTGCTGCATCCGACGTTCGACCCGCACGCCGAGGTCGACGTGCTCGCGCGCGGCGTGCCCGCCTCGCCGGGCGCGGCGAAGGGCGCCGTCGTCTTCACCGCGCAGGAGGCGGTGCAAGAGGCGGCGGCCGGGCGCGACGTCGTGCTCGTGCGGCCCTTCACCGAGGCCGACGACGTCGCCGGCTTCCACGCCGCACGCGGGATCCTCACCAGCGAGGGCGGCAAGGCCTCGCACGCCGCGCTCGTCGCGCGCGGGATGGGACGGCCGTGCGTCTGCGGCGCCTCCGAGCTCGAGATCGACCTCGCGGCTGAGACGGTCAGGGTGGGGGACACGGTCTTCAAGCGCGGCGATCGGATCGCGATCGACGGCTCGGCCGGGACGGTCACGCTCGACGACGTGCCACTCGTGGAGGCCTCCTGGAGCGACGAGTTCGAGACGGTGCTCGCGTGGTGCGACGAGCTGCGACGCCTCGGCGTGCGAGCGAACGCCGACACGCCCGCGGACGCGCGGCGGGCGCGCGACTACGGCGCCGAGGGGATCGGCCTCTGCCGCACCGAGCACATGTTCATGGCGGCCGATCGCCAGCCGAAGATGCGCGCGATGATCATGGCCGGCGAGGAGGCGGCGCGCCGGGCCGCGCTCGCCGAGCTGCTGCCGTTGCAGCAGGGCGACTTCGAGGGGCTCTTCGAGGCGATGGAGGGGCAGCCGGTCACGATCCGCCTGCTGGACCCGCCGTTGCACGAGTTCCTGCCCCACCGCTTCGAGGTCGAGCGCCAGCTCGAGCACGCGCGCGGCGAGGCGAGTCCCGACGCGGCCGCGGTCGCGGAGCTCGAGCGCACGCTGGAGCGCGTGCAGGCGCTGGAGGAGACGAACCCGATGCTCGGCACGCGCGGCTGCCGGCTCGGGATCCTGCATCCGGAGATCTACGAGATGCAGGCGGAAGCGATCTTCCGCGCGGCTGTCGCGGTGCGCGAGCGCACCGGCAGGGCGCCGCTGCTGGAGGTGATGATCCCGCTCGTCGACTACGAGACGGAGCTGGAGCTGATGCGCGCGCTCGTGCTCGCCGCCGCCGCGCCGCACGGCCTGGTCGTCGGTGAGGACTTCCTCGTCGGCACGATGATCGAGCTGCCGCGCGCGTGCTTCCAGGCCGACCGCATCGCCGACCACGCCGACTTCTTCTCCTTCGGCACCAACGACCTCACCCAGACCGCGCTCGGCTTCTCGCGCGACGACGTCGAGTCGAAGTTCCTGAGCGTCTACGTCGAGCGCAAGCTGCTCGACCGCTCCCCGTTCGAGACGATCGACGCGCCCGGCGTCGGTCAGCTGCTGCGGATGGGCGCCTGGCTCGGACGCAAGGCCAAGCAGCAGCTGAAGCTCGGCGTCTGCGGCGAGCACGGCGGCGACCCCGACTCGATCGACTTCTTCCACCACTCCGGCATCGACTACGTCTCCTGCTCGCCCTTCCGCATCCCGATCGCCCGCGTGGCGGCGGCGCAGGCGGCGGTGGCGGACTTGCAGCGGGCCTAGCGGCGGACTGCGCCGCGCATGGTCGCCGCTCCCGTACGATCGGCCGGCGATGCCGGTCCCGTCCGACTGCCAGCCGCTCGCCGACCAGGTCGCCGCGCTCGAGCAGCAGTACAGCGCGCTGAGTGCGCAGGCCTCAGGCGCGACGGGCGCGCCGGCGTGGGCGGCGCTCGGACAGCTCGGGGCGATCCACGAGCAGCTGCTCGGCGCACGTACGGCGCTCGCCCAGTGCGTCGCGACCCACAGCGCCGCGCTCACCGGCACGATTGCGCTGATCGACGCCCCCGCCGGAGCCGCGACCGAGCAGCAGACGGTGACGTTGTGGGAGCTGGGCGCGGCAGGCCCGGTGGCGCGCGAGCTCGCCGAGGTCACAGCAGGAGCCTTCGGCTTCCAGGGTCCGTTGCCGGCACAGGCCGCGATCACCCTGCAGACGGCCGTGACGGCTGGCAACGCGATCACCGGCGTTGACTTCCGCTCCGGCGCGCTGCCGGGCCCGCTGGCGGGGCAGACGCCGCGCGTGGAGCTCGTCGTCGCGCCGCAGGTTACGGTCAGCGCGGAGCATGTGCAGACGTGGCAGTCGGCCGCGATGCCGATCGTGCAGCAGGTCATCATCGCGCCGCTGCAGGGAGTGTTGGACATCAACATCTCCTCGCTGGACATCGCGCTCGGCGACGGCGCGCTCGCGCTGACGGCGACCGGATCGGTGTCCGGCGGGCTGCTCGCCGGGCTGCTCAAGCTGGCGCCGACGCCGCTGCTCGTCAGTGGCGGGCTCGCGGTGCTGGCGTCGGGCTCGCCGCAGGCCGACGAGATCGTCCACGTCGGAGTCATGCCGGCCAACCCGATCTCGCTCTCCGTCAGCTCGGCGCTCCAGCCGGTGCTCCAGGCGATGACGTTCGCGCAGCCGTACGTCGAGCAGCTGCTGCGCGATTCGCTCCATGCCGGCGCGAACGCGGCCCTCGGGCCGGCGATCGCGTCGAGCCTCGCGCTCGCCGACCTGCCGGCCGGCGCGAGCCTGTCCCTGCGCACGCTGACGGTCGACCAGACCGGCATAACCCTCCAGCCGGTGATCGGTGCGATCGGGCAGACGCTCTCGACGTTCAAGCCGAGCCCGCTGCCGCTCCCGTAAAGGGCGTTCGACGCGGATGCCGCTCAGCCGCGGGCCCAGACGCCGCCCCCGTTGGTGCGAGAATCGGTGGCGTGTCCCCCCGCACGCTCGCCCACCCCTCCGGCCCCGTCGCCGACGCGTTCGCCGCGCGCGTGCGCGAGCAGGAGGCTGCGGCGCTCTCGCCGCGTGCGACGCCGTCCTATCCGGCGGTGCGCGAGCGCGAGGAGGAGGAGTGCGGGCTGCGCACGCCGTTCCAGCGCGATCGCGACCGGATCGTGCACAGCAAGGCGTTCCGGCGGCTGAAGCACAAGACGCAGGTGTTCGTCGCGCCCGAAGGCGACCATTACCGAACCCGTCTGACCCACACGCTGGAGGTGACGCAGGTCAGCCGCACCGTCGCCCGCGCGCTGCGGCTCAACGAGGATCTCGTCGAGGCGATCGGGCTCGGGCACGACCTCGGCCATCCGCCGTTCGGACACATCGGCGAGGCCGCGCTCGACGACTGCCTGCGCGCGCGGTTCGGCCGCGCCTTCCGCCATCACGAGCACTCCCTGCGGGTCGTCGAGCAGCTCGAGCGCGACGGCGCGGGGCTCAACCTGACCGCGCCGGTGCGCGACGGGATCCTCGGCCACTCCGGCCGCGCGCCGCTGCCGCGCACGCTCGAGGGCCGGATCGTGCGCCTGCTCGACCGCGTCGCCTACGTCAACCACGACATCGACGACGCGCTGCGCGCCGGCGTGCTCGACGAGGCCGACCTGCCGGCCGAGCCGATCGCCGTGCTCGGCGCCACCGGCGCGCAGCGGATCGACACGCTCGTGCACGACGTCGTCGAGCAGTCCGAGCGTGCCGGCGACATCGTGCAGGGCGAGGCGGCCGGCGCGGCGATGGGTGCGCTGCGCGACTTCATGTTCGAGCACGTCTACCTCGGCCCGGCTGCGCGGCGCGAGCATGTGAAGATCGCCTACACGGTCCGGACGCTCTTCGAGCACTACTGCGAGCATCCCGACGAGATCCCGGCATCCGCCCCCGACGCCGCCGACGACCTGCCCACCCGCGTGACCGACTACCTCGCCGGCATGACCGACCGCTTCTGCATCCGCCGCTACGAGGCGCTCACCGTGCCGCGCGCGTACCCCTCCGACTAGATGCCCCGCTACACGCCCGATTCGAAGGAGCGCGTCCGCGACGCGATCGACATGATCGCGCTCGTCTCCGCGCGCACCGAGCTGCGCCGCGCCGGGGTCAACAGCTACTTCGGGCGCTGCCCGTTCCACGACGAGCGCACCGGCTCCTTCCACGTGCGCCCGGCGGAGAAGCACTACCACTGCTTCGGCTGCCAGGCCTCGGGCGACCCGTTCACGTTCGTGATGGAGACGGAGGGGCTCGACTTCCCCGGCGCGCTGGAATCGCTCGCCGACCGCTTCGGCGTGACGCTCGAGGTCGAGGACGAGGACCCGGCGGCCGCGGCGGTCCGGCAGCGCCGCGAGCGGTTGCACGCGCTGCTCGACCGCGCGGCCGGCTACTACGCGCGCGTGCTGTGGGAGTCGGCCGAGGCGGCGCCGGCGCGCGAGTACCTCGCCGCCCGCGGGCTGAGCGAGGAGACGCTCCGGGCCTTCCGCGTCGGCTATGCGCCGAGCGCCTGGGACCGCATGCTGCTCGCCTCACGCCAGGCCGGCTTCAGCGAGGACGAACTGCTGGCGGCGGGGCTCGCACAGCGCAGTCAGAAGCAGCGCTCCTCGCTGTACGACCGCTTCCGCGAGCGGATCATGTTCCCGCTCGCCGACGCGCGCGGGCGGGTGGTCGGCTTCGGCGCGCGCGCGATGCGCGAGAACCAGCCGCCGAAGTACCTCAACACGAGCGAGGGCGAGGTCTTCCACAAGGGCAGCCAGCTGTTCGGGATCGACCGCGCGCGCAAGCACGCCGCCCGCGCCGGGGCGATCGTCCTCGTCGAGGGCTATACCGACGTGCTCGCGCTGCACCAGGCGGGCCTCGAGAACGCGGTCGGGATCATGGGCACGTCGTTGACCGACGAGCAGGCGGCCGAGCTGGAGCGCACCGCGCGCACGCTCGTGCTCGCGCTCGACGCCGACGGCGCCGGGCAGGAGGCGATGCTGCGCGCCGCACGGATCGCCGACGGGCGTTCGCTGGAGCTGCGCGTCGTGGCGCTGCCGCCGGGCGCGGACCCCGCCGACCTGATCGCCTCCGAGGGCGCCGACGCGGTGCGCGAGCGGATGGCGGGCTCGGTGCCGTTCGTGAGCTTCCACGTCGGGCGGATTCTCGACCGCGCCCAGGTCGGCGACGCGGAGGGCAAGGACCGTGCGCTGGCGGAGCTGCGGCCGGTGCTCGGCCCGCTGCCGGCGAGCGTGCTGCGCGACGAGTTGGTGCGCAAGGTGGCGGGGCGCCTCGACCTCTCCGACCAGCTCGCGGCGTCGCTGATCGGCTCCCAGCCGGCGGTGGCCGCTGCGGTCGGGCGCTCGGCGGGAGCGCGCATCGCACCGAGCACGCCCGCGGCGACGCTCGTGCTCGACCGCCGCGAGCGCGGCGAGCGCACGTTCCTCGCGCTCTGCATCGCGTTCCCGCGCGAGGGCGCGGAGGCGCTCGCGCGGCTGGACCCCGCGCTGCACCTCACGAGCGAGCTGTCACGGCGGGCGGCCGCGCATCTCGCCACGCCCGGCCACCTGGAGAAGCCGTTGGAGGGCCTCTCCGACGACGATCCCGAGCTCGCGACGCTCGTCTCCGAGCTCGACTCGCGCGCGGCGCGCAGCGGCGAGGGGGGAGTGAGCGCCGAGAGTCTGGAGCACGCCTGGCTCGTGCTCGAGCTGGCGCGCCTGGAGCGCGCGATCGACAGCGCCCGCCTCGCCCAGAGCCTCGACGTCGGCACCCTCAGCCGCGAGCGCGAGACGGTGCGCATGCGCCTGCGGGCGCTGAGCGGGCGGTTGCAGGACGAGGGGTGAGGGGATGCGCGAGATCCCGATCCGTGGTGAGATGATCCGCCTCGGCCAGCTGCTCAAGCTGGCCGGCGTCGCCGACTCCGGAGCGGACGCGAAGGTGCTGCTGGCCGACGGGGCGGTCCGCGTCAACGGCGAGGTCGAGCAGCGGCGGGGACGTCAGCTGCACCCCGGAGATGTCGTCGAGCTGGACGAAGCTCCCCGGGTTGGACTCGAACCAACAACCCTTCGGTTAACAGCCGAATGCTCTGCCAATTGAGCTACCGGGGAAGGCGGAGGGCATGGTAGCGGCTGGCGGGCCTGAAACGTGCGTCCAGATTGGGCTGGACGCACCGTAACGCGAGTCGCGCAACCCGCTCTCAAGGTCGATGCACCTGCTGTGGACCCGACCGAGAGGACGCGACGCATGAGGATCCCCCGAACGCGAGCGGTGGCAGCCGTCACCGCCATGGCCGCGCTGGGCGTGGCCGCACCGGCCGGAGCGCAGGCGCTGCGCGGCACGGTCGTCCACCACAACCGCCATGGCCACAGCTTCGCCGTCGCCGCGCACGACGGCTCGCTGCATGCCGTCCACGCCCGCAGGCTCCCGGCCGTCGGGCGCGTCGTGCGCGTTGACGCGCGCCGGCTCGGCAACGGCACCTTCGCCGCCAGCCACGTCCACGGGCGCGGTCGTCGCGGCCACACGCACCTCCTGGGCACGATCACCTACGTCGACCCGTCCGGCAAGCGTCTCGTGCTGTCCTCCAACGGCGTCTCGCTGCTGATGCGCACCAGCCGCCGCGGCGGCGTGCATGCTGCGAGCCACGAGGGCCTGCCGGCCATGGGCACCGTCGTCGATGTGAGCGCCGTGCTGCCCGCCGGCGGAATGCCGATCGCACAGGACATCACGCCGGTCGGGACCGACTTCACGGTCAAGGTCGAGGGCAACGTCGTCGCGGTCGACGCGACCGCGCGCACGATCACGATCACGGCGGACGACGACGACCAGTCGGGCGCCCAGCTCACGATCGCGGTCCCGGACCCGGCGATCGACCTCACGCAGATCGCCCCCGGCGACGAGGTCGAGCTGCTCGTCGCGCTGCACTCCGACGGCACGTACGTGCTGCTCGGGCTGGCCGGCGACGACGACGGCGAGCACGCCGACGATCCGGGCGACCAGCAGGGCCGGTCCTGCGGTGGCGACGACAACGGCGGCGACCATCGCGGCCACGGCGATCACGGCGAACAGGGCGACACCGGCGGTGACGACGGCGGTGGAGATGGCCAGGGCGATCGATAGCTTCCGAGTTGCATGACCCCTCGGCTCCGGCTGTCGGATCCGCTGCTGCGAGTGCAGTCAGACGAGCGCCTCGCCGCACTGGCGGGGGCGGGTGGTGAGCGTGCGTTCGCAATCCTGGTCGAACGCCATCGCGTCGCGCTGCTCGCCTTCGCCCGGCGCCTCGGCGCGGGCGCCGGAGCCGAGGACGTCGTGCAACAGACGTTGCTGCAGGCCTGGTCGGCGCTGCAACGCGGAGCGCGGGTCGAGCACGTGAGCGCATGGATGCACCAGATCGTCCGCAACGCGGCGATCCGCACGGCTGCGGCCTCGCTCGACAGCGCCGAGCTGCCCGCGACGCTCGTCGCGCCTTCGCGGACCGCAGACGAGGTCGAGCTGCGCCACGAGACGCGGCGCCTGCTCGCCGAGATAGAGCGCCTGCCCGTCCGCCAGCGGGAGGCGCTCGTCCGGCTCGCCGTCGTCGGCAGCAGCGGCGACGAAGCCGGGGCGGCCATGGATCTGGAGGCGAACGCCGTCCGCCAGCTCGCATTCCGCGCGCGCACGCAATTGCGGGCTGCCATGGGCGCCTGCGTCCCATGGCCGTTGGCGCTGTGGGCGGCCCGCGGCGGCGCAATCGCCGGCGGCGTGCCTGAGCTCGTCGGCGGAGCGGGCGGCGCGGGAGCGGCGGCCGGGCTGCTGAAGGTCGGGGCGATCGCCACGACGACCGTCGCGGTGGCGGTCGGGGCAGGCGGAATCGTCCGCGCCCACCACCTGCGGGCGGTCGGCGCGGTGGGGCTGCACGTCGCAACCGCGGCCCCGGCGACGGGGAACGCGTCGGCTGCGGTGGCCGGCAGCGGGCCGTCGATCACCGTCCCGATCTCGTCGGGAGCCCACGCCGGGCGATCCCGAGGCGAGCACCGCTTCGACCGCTCCGGCTCCGACTCGTCCGGTTCCAGTCACCGCGGCAGCTCGCCGGGAAGCGGAACGGTCGGCGAGCCGTCGTCAGGGCCCGACGGGTCCGACCGGAGCGGCGGCCGCCATGATGGCCGCGACGACAGTGCAGCCCACGAGCACGGCGGCGGTCGCGGCGACCGCGTCCCCGCGAGCAGGTCGACCGAGACCGAGCATGGCGGCAGCTCGGCTCCCTCGCACGATGGCGACGACAGTCCCTCGCCGAGCGGAGACGACGGCGGAGCTGGCGGCGGTGGCAACGGGAGCGGGAGCTCCGACGGTGGATCCGGATCGTCCGGCCGTGGATCCAGCGGCACCGCCCCGTTGGATGGAGGCGGCGACGCGCCTGCTGCAGACGGCGGTTCGCGCGGCGACGGCTGACCGTACCCGTTGGACGCCCGCACCGCGGCGCGCAAGACTCCCCGATGACCATTCGCCGACGGGAGGATCGAATGAAGCTGTATGTCTGCTGGGGCACGTTCCCCTTACCGCGACCGGGCGGGGGGCATCCGTGCAAGGCCGCCTACGACGCGCTGCGCGACGCCGGGCACGACCCGGAGGTCGTGAAGTCCTACGGCTTGGCGCCGCTGCCCGATCTGACGAGCGGGCGCAAGGAGGTCAAGCGCCTGACCGGCAAGTCGTGGGTGCCGGTGCTCGTGACCGACGACGGCGAGGTCGTCCAGGACTCCAAGAACATCGCCGCCTGGGCGCGCGAGCACCCGGCGAAGCGGGCCGCCGCGTAGCGCCGTACCCAGTTCACCCCTCCCGCGCCATCGCCTCCACCAGGTCCGCCGCCCGCTCGGCGCCGTCGTGCGCGCGGGCCCAGGCCGCCAGCTCGGCCGTGCGGGCTGCGATCGCCGTGTCGGCGAGCGCGCGGCGCACCGCGAGTCGCACCCCGCGCGGGGTCGTGAAGCGCCAGGGCAGCCGCACGCCCGCGCCGGCCCATGCCAGCCGCGCGGCGTTCTCGCCCATGTCGCCCGCGACCGGGCAGGCGACGACGGTCGCGCCGGAGGCGAGCGCGCGGACCATCGTGCCGTGCCCGACGTGGCACAGCACGACCGCGCAGCGGCCCATCGTGCGCGCGTAGGAGACCCACTCGACGAGCCGCATGTTCGGCGCCACCGCGACCGGGCTCGGCAACGGCCGGCGGTTCCAGGTCGCCAGCACGCGCACCGGCTCCTCGGCGAGGCCGGCGAGGGCGGCGCGCAGCAGGCGGTGCTCCTCGTCCTGCGCGGTCGAGGGCGCCACGAGCACGAGCGGCGCGTCGCCGGGCGGCGGCTCGACGTCCTCGTACGGGGGCTCCCACAGCAGCGGCCCGACGACGTGCGTGCTCGCCGGCCACGCGCGCGGGTATTCGAGCTGCGGGAAGGTCCCCACGAGGCACAGGCGCTCGCTGATCCCGCCATGGACGCGGTCCTGCGGGCCCAGGCCGAGCTGCCGCCGCGCGCCGTTGAGGTCGCGCCGACCGTGCTCGAGGCCCCGCAGCACGAGCGGGTCCAGCTTGGACCACAGCCGCCGGCCAACAGCGGTGCGCGGCATCTGGGCGCCCATCGAGTACGGCGGCGCACCCGCGGGCACCTGCGGATGCACATGCGGGATCAACGTCGCGACGGGCACGCCCTCCAGCTCGCCCGCGAGCGACGGCGCGAGCGTGAGGATGTCGGCGACGATCGCGTGCGGGCGCAGCGCCGCGACGCGCTCGCGCGTCTCGCGCGCGGCGTCGACGGCCGCCTCGTACGGTCCGACCGGACGCCCCGGCGTCGGGAACACCTGATACTCGAACGCGGGCGCGAAGCGCATCCCGGCCGCCTCGACGTGCTCGCGCCAGCGGCTCCACGTCTCGAGCGTGACGTCATGGCCGCGGCGCGCGAGCGCGCGCCCGAGCGCCACCATCGGGAACGTGTGGCCGGGATCGCCGAAGGCGCCGAGGAACAGGCGCAGCGGGGCTCCTGGACGGGTGTTGTCGGCCGGCATTAGGTCTTTGTAGCTTTGATGAGCTTTAATCAGGGTCGGCAAGGACGACCGACAGCATGCGAAACCGGAAGCGGACTGACGACGCAAGGATGAGCGAGCGGCCGCGAGGATACGGCGAGAGCGCCTCAGCGGGCGCCGCCGACGAGCGCCCACGCATCAGCACGACCCTGATCGTGCTGACCGCGGGCGTGCTGGTGTGCGCGCTCGGCGGGCTCGTCGCGCTCGTCGTGCTGGACGTCGGTGGAGACGCCGCGATCGCCGGCGGCGCCGCGGCCGGCGCCGTCGGGCTGTTCGCGGCCGGGCTGCTCACGCGGGCGCTGGCGCGGATGCGCCGCGCGCAGTCCCAGCTCGCACGCCGCGAGGCCGACGCGCTGCGGATGGCCGAGCTCGACGACCTCACCGGCCTCGGCAACTACCGCATGTTCACGCGCCAGCTCGCGGCCGAGGTCGCGCGCTCGCGCCGTCACGACGACCCCTTCTCGCTCGTGCTGCTCGACCTCGACGGCTTCAAGGAGGTCAACGACGAGCTCGGCCACCTCGCCGGCGACGACGCGCTGCGGCTCGTCGCGGCCGCGCTGCGCGGAGCGCTGCGCGAGGAGGACCTCTGCTGCCGCCAGGGCGGCGACGAGTTCGCGGTGATCGCGGTGCGCGCCGCCGAGGAGGAGGCGCGCGACCTCGGCGAGCGGCTCGTGCGCGCGATCGAGGGGATCGAGTTCGGCTCCGGCGAGCGGCGCCTGAGCGCGTCGGTCGGCTGGGCGACCTTCGGCTACCCCGCGCGCTCCGTCGACGAGCTGGTGCTGCGCGCCGACTCGGCGCTGCGCCAGTCCAAGCGCGCCAACGGCGGCGCGATGCACGCGAGCGCGGGGGCGGCTGCGCCGACACGGCGCGAGCGCGGCGGGCGCCTCGGGCGCCCGGAGACGACACGGCTCGCGTTGCTGTCCGGCCTGGCGCGCGCGCTCGCCGGCGCGCGCGACGAGCGCACGCTCGCCGAGACGACGGTCGCGTTCCTCGCCGGCGGCTTCGACACGGTCGGCGCGGCGGTCGTGGCAAGCGGCTCCGGCGCCGAGGTGCGGCTCGCCGCGCTCAGCTCGGGCGCGCCGGAGGCGACGGAGGCCGAGACGGCCGCCGCGCTCGCGCAACGCCCGATCGCGATGCGCGCGCTGGCGGCCGGCGGAGTCGCGGTCGTCGAAGACGACGTCGAGCGCCGCTGGGTCGACGGCTCGGAGGTGCACAGCGAGCTGGCGGTCGCGGTGATGGAGGACGGCCTGGCGTGGGGCTGGATCTCGCTCGCGTGCGAGCGCTCGCGCGCCTACGACCTCGGCGAACGCGCGCTGGCGGAGGCGATCGCCGCGCAGCTCGGCCGCGCGCTCACCTGCCGCAGACTGCTCGACCGGCTGCGCGACGCCGGCTTCGGCGAGCTGTACCGCGTCGCGGTCGGCAGCGCCGCCGCCTCCGAGACGGAGGCGTGGCGGATCGCCGAGCTGTCATGGCAGGTCGGCCGCGCGCTCGGGCTCGGCGACGCGGACCTGCGCGCGCTCTACCTCGCCGCGCTCTTCCACGACGTCGGCACCGTCGGCGTGCCGGCCGTGCTGCTCTCCCATCCCGGCGACCTGCACGAGGAGGAGCGGGCCGTCGTGCGCGAGCACGCGACGATCGGCGAGCGGCTGCTGCGCACGCTGCCGCTGCTGTGCGAGGCGGCGCCGATCGTCCGCCACGAGCACGAGCACTACGACGGCCTCGGCTATCCCGACGGGCTCGTCGGCGAGGAGATCCCGCTGCCCGCGCGCGTGCTGCTGGCGTGCGACACGCTCGTCTCGATGACCTCGCCGCGCCCGTGGCGTCCGGCGCGCTCACTCGACGCCGCCCGCGCGGAGCTCGAGCGCGTCGCCGGCTCCCAGCTCGACCCGCGCGTCGTCGCGGCGCTGCTGGAGGCGCTCGACGCCGGCGTGCCGAGCGGCGGGAACGGCGAGCGCCCGCCGAGCCCGGCCCAGGTCTAGGCCGCCAGCTCGGCGATCAGCCGCAGCTGCGTCAGGCGGTCCTCGGCGGTCCACGCCATCGGCGTGATCATGAGCGTGCCGACGCCCGCGTCGCGGTAGACGCCGAGCCGCTCGCGCACGTGCTCCTTCGGGCCGCAGAGCGTGACGAGGTCGATCAGCTCGTCCGGCAGCGCGGCACCGGCCTCCTCGCGCTTGCCGTCGAGGTAGAGGTCCTGCACCTTCGCGGCGGCGTCGGCGAAGCCGTAGCGCTGCGCGAGGCGGTTGTAGAAGTTCTGCTCGCGCGAGCCCATCCCGCCGATGTAGAGCGCCAGATAGGGGCGCATCGCGTCGCGCCCGGAGGCGAGGTCGTCGGTGATCAGCACGTTGACCGTCGGGGCGATGTCGAAGCCGTCGAGGCTGCGGCCGGCGCGCGCGGCGCCCTCCTCCAGATGCGTGCGGAACTCCGCGACGTGCTCAGGCGCGAACAGCGTCGGGATCCAGCCGTCGGCGATCTCGCCCGCCAGCGCGGTGTTCTTCGGCCCGATCGCCGCCAGGTAGATCGGGATCCGCTCCTGCACCGGGGCGATCGTCAGCTTCAGCGCCTTGCCGGGACCGTCGGGCAGCGGCAGCTCGAGCGTCTCGCCGTGGAACTCGACGCGCTCGCGCGCGAGCGCCATCCGCATCACCGCGACGTACTCGCGCGTGCGCTGGAGCATCTTCCCGTAGCGCTGGCCGTGCCAGCCCTCGGCGACCTGGGGGCCGGAGGCGCCGATGCCGCAGCGCATGCGCCCGCCCGAGAGCTGGTCGATCGTCGCCGCGGTCATCGCCGTCATCGCGGCGCTGCGCGCGGGGATCTGGAAGATCGCCGACCCGAGCCCGATCGTGGTCGTGCCGGCGGCGAGCCAGGCGAGCACGGTCGCGGTGTCCGAGCCGTAGGCCTCGGCGGCCCACACCGAGTCGTAGCCGAGCCGCTCGGCCTCCTGCACGATCTCGAGCTGCTGGGAGGCGGTGAGGCCGAGGCCCCAGTAGCCGATGTGGACGCCGAGCTTCACAGCGCATCACCCGGCCGCTCGAAGATGATCTCCGGGATCAGGCAGGCGGAGGAGACCTTCAGCAGCAGCCGCACCGACTCGGCGATGTCCTCGGGGCGGATCATCGCCTCCGCGGCCACGCCGCCGGCCTTCGCGAAGTCCGTCATCGGCGTGTCGACGAACGCCGGGCAGAGCGCGCACGACTTGATCCCCTCCGGGGAGAGCTCCTTGTTCATCGCCTCCGTCCAGCCGACGACGGCGGCCTTCGTCGCCGAGTAGACCGACAGCCACGCCTGCCCGCGCTTGCCGGAGATCGAGGAGGTGTTGACGACCTGGGCGGTGCCGTGCTCGGCCGCGGCGGCGCGCAGCAGCTCGATCGACTCGCGGTAGAAGAGCACGATCGTGCGCAGGTTCACGTCGAGCTGCATGTCGAGGCGCTTCGTCTCGATCTCGGCGACGAGCGCGCCGATCCCGACACCGGCGTTGTTGACGAGCACGTCGAGGCGGCCGTAGCGCTCGCGGTGGGCGGCGACGACGGCCTTGACCTGCTCCTCCTCCGACAGCGGTCCGGCGACGTCGCTGACGTCGTAGCCGGCGTCGCGCAGCCCCTGCGCCGCGGCGGCGAGCTTCTCCGGCCGGCGCGCGGCGACGGTCAGCGCGTAGCCCTCCTGGCCGAGCATGTGCGCGATCGCCAAGCCGATCCCGCTCGATGCCCCCGTCACGATCGCCGCTCGTTGCGCCATGCTGTCGCGTCCCTTCGTTCGTCGTCTGAGTGTGAGTATCCAATCACGCAGCCACCGCCCGACTCGCCGGTATCTCCCGGCTGACGCCGCGCATGGGTGACCGCACGCCGGAGCTTATGGTGCTCGCGATCGCCGTCGTGCTGGCACTCGGCGCGGCGCTGCTGGGCACGCACGACAGCGGCGCCGGCCCGCCGGCGCGCCCGGTCGTCGCGGCGGCCCGGATCGCGAAGATCGAGCGGCGGGTGGAGCGGCTGCGGGGGCTGCGCTTCCTGCACCCGGTCCCGGTCGCCGTCGTCTCGCCCGCGGTCGCGCGGCGCCAGGGCCTCGCCGACTTCGAGCGCTCCTTCAGACCGGGCCGCCAGGCGGCGCTCGAGGAGGCGTTCAAGCTGCTCGGCTTCCTGGGGCCGCGCGACGACCTGCGGCAGATCACCTCGGCGATCTACGGCGAGCAGGTCGCCGGCTACTACGACCCGCGCCGCGGCCGGCTCACGCTCGTGCAGGGCGCGGGCGTCGACGACCTGACGCTCGCGCACGAGCTGACGCATGCGCTCGAGGATCAGCACTTCGACCTCGAGCACGTCGGCGACGACCCCGACGAGGACGTCTCGAGCGCGCAGCAGGCGCTCGCGGAGGGGACGGCGACCGCCGTGCAGGTGCTCTACCTCCGGCGCTATCCCGGCTCGCTCGACACCGGACAGATGCTCTCGGCGCTCGGCAGCCCGACGACCCCGTTGCCGCCCTACATGATGCGCTCGCTGCTGTTCCCGTATGAGCGGGGCCTCGGCTTCGTCATGGCGCTGCGCCGTCGCGGGGGCTGGCGGCTCGTGAACGAGGCGCTGCGCTCGCGCCGGCCGGTCTCGACCGCGCAGGTGATCGCCCCGCGGCGCTGGCTGCGACGCGTGCGGCCCGTGCGGGTGCGTCTGGGCGTCGATGCGGTGCTCGGGGCGAGCTGGCGCCGGATCGAGGGCTCGACGCTCGGGCAGGCCGACATGCAGGAGCTGCTGCGCGAGCCGGCCGGCGCCGAGGCGGCCGCCGTGCTGGGACCGGCGTGGCGCGGCGGGCGCTTCGAGCTGTGGCGGCGCGGCCCGTTGCCCGCGGCCGGATGCTTCGTGCCGTGCCGCGCGCTGGACGTGCTCGTGCTCGAGCTGCGCACGGGGAACCCGGAGGCGGCGCGGGCGATCGCGGCGACGCTCGGGGCCTGGCTGCGCGGGCCGCTGCGGGCGCGAGCGGTCGGCCCTGCGGGCGGGTGGCAGCTGCCGGGCGGCTCGGCGGCCGTGCTGCGCGCGGAGGGCCGCCGGGTGCGGGTCGCGTTCGCGCCGTCGGCTGCGCTGGCGCGGCAGCTCAGCTGAACGCCGCGGTGGCGGCGTCCTGCGGGCTCGGCGGTGGGGGAGCGGCCGCCTGCGGCAGATGCGTGTCGACGAAGCGGCCGATCTCGAGCAGGGCCGTGCGCGCGGCGGGCGTTCCGGTCCACAGCGGCGGGACGTGCGGCTGGCGTTCGAAGACGTGCAGCTCGGCGGGCACCCCGGCTGTGGTGAGGCGATCTGCGACACGCACGCCGTCGTCGTGGAGGATCTCGGTCGAGCCGACCTGGATCAGCGTCGGCGGCAGCTGCGGCCACAGCTCGTCGGGCGCGAACAGCGGGGAGGCGATGCGCCAGTCGGCGGCGTCGGCGCCGCCGAGGGCCGTGCGTGCGGCGCGGCGCAGCGCGATCGGCGGCAGGAAGGGGTCCAGCAGGGCGTTGGCGGTGAACGACGCGCCGCTGTGCGTGAGGTCGGCCCAGGGCGAGAGCAGGATCAGCGCGGCGGGCCGGGGGAGGTCCTGCTCGGCGGCGTGCAGCGCGAGCGCGAGCGCGAGGTTCCCGCCGGCCGAGTCGCCCGCGACGACGATGCGGCTCGCCGCGTGGCCGGCGTCGAGCAGGTGGCGGTAGGCGCCGAGCGCATCCTCGATCGGCGCGGGCAGCGTCGCGACGGGCGGCAGGCGGTAGTCGAGCGAGAGCGCGGGCAGCCCGGTGACGTGCGAGATGCGCGAGACGAGGTTGCGGTGCGTGCGCGGCGAGCCGAAGACGTAGCCGCCGCCGTGGAGGTAGAGGATCGCGGCGGCGTCGGTGGGCGCGGCGCTCTGCGGGCGCTGCGCGCGCGGGCCGCGGACCCACTCGGCCCGGCAGCCGGCGACATGCGTCCGCCCCACCAGCGTGCCCCCCAGCATCGGCACGCGCCGGCCCGGCTCCGTGACCTGCTGCAGGAGGCGCACGCCGCGCGGGGTCATCCGCCACGCGCGCGCGACGGGCAGCCAGGAGCGCCGCAAGGTCGCCTCCAGCACACGCGTCTGGCGACTGGCGGGGGCATGGTTGCGCTCGATCGCGACGGCACCCATCGCCGGGACGCTAGACCGCTCGCGCGCCCCCCGTCGCGGTTCCCCGTTGCCCCTGTCGCCCGGCGGCCGCTCTGGTAGCGTCGCTCCCGCATCGGCGCAGTAGCTCAGTTGGTTAGAGCAGCGGACTCATAATCCGTTGGTCCTAGGTTCGAGTCCTAGCTGCGCCACTCCACCGGAGCGCCATCCGAGCGCTCAGGCGACCCGCCGGATCGTCGCCCGTGCGCGGCGCCCGACGAGACCGCCCCAGTCCTCGTCGTCGATCCGGGCGGGCGTGGTCGTGGCGACGAAGTCGGCCAGCACGTCGGCCAGGCCGAGCGGGTCTTCGAGGTTCGGGAAGTGCGCGGCGCGTGGCAGCAGCTCGAAACGGCAGCCGGGGATCGCGTCGCGCGCAGCGAGGCCGTGTGCGGGCGGGATCGTGCGATCGCGCTCGCCCCACACGATCATCGTCGGCATCTCGCTCAGCAGGTGGAGGCGATCGCGGGCGCTGACGCGCTGCCCCTGGCGGTCGATCACCGCGCGCAGCGTCTCGAGGAATGCGCGCCGCGCGCCTGCTTCCTGCAGCGGTCGCAGCGCGCGCGCCACCGCTTGCAAGTGGACGCCGTTGGCGGCGCCGCGTGCACGCAGCCGCGTCCCGGCGCCGGCGATCGCGTCGACCAGCCGCGGGTGCGCGGCGAGCCGCAGCAACAGCGCTGAACCGGGCATCGCGGCGCCGCGCAGCAGCGGGCTGACCTCGGGCCCGAGCCCGCCGCTGGAGATGAGCACGAGTCGTTCGGTGCGCTGGGGGAACTGGTAGAAGAACTGCATCGCGACACCGCCGCCGAGCGAGTGCCCGACGATCGTCGCGCGCTCGACGCCGAGCGTCGCCAGCAGGTCGCGGATGCTTGCTGCGTGCGCCCCGAGCGAGTAGTCGCCGCGCGGCGTCGCGGAGCCACCGTGGCCGATCAGATCAGGGGCGATCACCTGATGGGAGCGCGCCAGGCGCATGGCGACCGCCTCCCAGTGGCGAGAGGAATTGATCATCCCGTGGATCAGCACGATCGGCGGACCGCTGCCGGCTATGCGGTACACCGCCCGGCGACCATGGAGGTCGACCTCGTGGGCCGCGAACGGAGCGGGGGCGTCCATCGCCAAGACCGTAGGCGATCGTGCGGCGGTCCCGCAAGCGTCCCCCAGGCATTGCCGACATGCGATTGTCTGTCGGTGCTCTGCGGTCTTCCGGCGTGGCGCCTGCTTCTCGTGGTGGTACTCCGGTGGTACACTATGCTCGTGCCGACACGTCACCACCGCATCCAGGTCACTGAGGATCCTGAGCTCGCGAGTGCGCTGCGCAGTGCTGCGCCGCATCTCCCGGCGGGCCTGCCCCGCTCGCGACAGGTGCGCGAACTGGCGATTGCCGGGGCTCGCCATCTCTCGGCCGTGCAGCCGACGGGCCGCGAGCGTCACGAGCTGCTGGAGCGGTTGGCAGAGCGCTTCGATGAGCCCACGACGACGGGTCTCGATTGGGACGCGTTGCGCGAGAGCAAGCATCGTGCCTGGCCGGCACGCTAGCGCCCTGTGGGGCGATCTTCCGCTCCTGATCGACACGTCGGCGTTCGCGCGCGCTCATCATGCGGACGTCCGCAAACCCTGGCAGACGGCTCTGCTCGACGATCGCCTTCGCATGTCGCCGGCCATGCGGTTGGAGATCCTCTACAGCGCACGCAACGGTGAGGAGTTCGACGTGCTCGCCGGACAGCTTGCTGCTGTACGACCAGCTCCGCTCACGGCTGCTGTGATCCGTGCTGCCGAAGATGCCATGCGCAGGCTCGCCCATCGCTCAGCGGGCGCCCAGCGGATACCGATCATCAACTACCTGCTCGCTGCCGCGGCACAGGAGATGGGCGCCGCGGTCATCCATTACGACCACGACTACGACACGCTGGCGGACGTCATGGAGTTCGAAGCGGTCTGGCTTGCGCCCGCCGGTTCGCTTCCGTAAGTCACGAATTCAGCTCGCGGATTGGAGAAGGCACATGCGGAAGCACATTAGTCCGGCCCTGGTTATCTCTTGTGTTGCCCTGTTCGTCTCGCTCGGTGGGGGTGCCTACGCGCTGAAGGTGACGGGCAAGTCGATCAAGGATGGTTCGATCACGTCCGCCGACATCGCGAACAAGAGCCTGCGCGCCGAGGACTTCCGGCCAGGCGTACTTCCGGCCTTCCATTTCACCCTGGACCACAAGACGGTCGCGGTCGGCGGCTCGTCCATCGTCGGCGCACAGAAGGGCTTCTCGTTTCGGCTCGAGTGCTCACGCGAGCAGGGCGACTCGTGGGAGGGCAACGGCTTGGAGGTCGTTCTGAAGCTTTACGGCACTGGGGCCACCGGAGAGAAGCAGCTTGTGTTCATGCCAGCGTATCCGTCGAATGACGTCAATCGGGCGAACAACCTCTCTCCTCAGCGGACACGATTGACCTTCACACAGGACTTCAAGGTCGTCGGCGAGGAAGCTGATGCACAAGGGGAGGCGAGCCTGAGCGTTGATGCCGACGCGGCGACCTGCACTCTGAACAGTGGGGTCGTGAAGATCCGGTAGCTGCCGCCCCAACTTCGCGCCTCGAATTCACGCTGATAGCGCGCGTCCTCACGCAGTGACCAGATTCGACGTCATCGTTCCGCGCGCTGTTCCCGGTGATCGAGTCGGCTCGCCAGGGCGGCCCTTCGTGGCCTGTGCGCTCAGGTCACGCCGGTGAAGTGGACGGCGGCGATCGCGGTGTCGTCGCGCTCCGGCCCGTGGCGGAACGTCTCGAGCGCGTCGGCCAGCGCGGTCACGAGCGCCCCCGGCTCGGCCGTGGCGGTCGCCTCGAGCGCGGCGCGCAGCCGCCGGTCGCCGAAGCGGTCCTCGGCGCCGACCGTGTCGAGCACGCCGTCGGTGTAGAGCACGAGCGTGTCGCCGATCTGCAGCACCACCTCGGTGCACTCCCAGGTGCCGTCGTCGAAGGCGCCGGCCATCGGCCCGACGCAGCCGAGTTCCTCCGCCCGGCCGTCGCGCACGAGCAGCGGGCGCGGGTGGCCGCAGTTCGCGAGCGTCACGCGCGCCTCGCGCGTGCGCTCGCCGGTGCGCACGTGCACGCAGACGCTCGTGCAGAGTGAGAGCTGCGGCAGGTCGCGCAGCGTCGCGTTGAGCTGATGCATCGCCCGCGCCGGATCGCGCGTGAGCTGGCCGGCGCTGCGCAGGGTGTAGCGCGCGAGCGCCGTCAGCGCGGCCGCCTCGGCGCCGTGCCCGGCGACGTCGCCGATCACGAGCATCCAGCCGTCGGCTGTCGTGAAGGCGTCGTAGAAGTCGCCGCCGACCTCGTTGAAGGCGCCGGCGGCGTGGTAGTGCGTCGCGACCGCGAAGCCCGGCGGTGCGAGCAGCTCGGGCGGGCGCAGGCCGCGCTGCAGCGTCGCCGCGATGGCGGCGCGCTCGGTGTACGTGCGCGCGTTCAGCACGGCGGTGCCGGCGCGGCGGCCGAGCTCCTCGGCGAGCGCGACGTCGGCCGCATCGAACGCGCGGCCGGACTTCCCGCGCGAGAGGATCAGCGTGCCGAGCTTCCGCCCGCCCGCCGCGAGCGGCACGACGACGACCGACGCCATGCCGAGCTCGCGCAGCATTTCGAAATGCTGCTCGTCCTGTGCGTAGGCGCGCAGTTCGTCATCGCCGATCTCGGCGCGCACGAAGGAGGGATCCCCGCGCATCACCGCCGCGATTCCCTCCCGGCGCTGCAGCGAGACGGGGTAGCGGGCACGCAGCCGCCGCGCGAGCGCGACCTTCGCCGGGTCCCCGTGCGCTATTGCGACGAGCTGGGCGAACCCGCCGGGGCCGGGGACGTCGACGCCGCACCAGTCCGCGAAGCCGGGCACGGCGACCTCGGCGATTCGCTGCAGCGTGCGCTCGTAGTCGAGCGAGGAGGCGAGCGCGTCGCTCGCCTCGGCGAGCAACCGCTGCGCCAGCTCGGCGCGCTTCGCCTGCGTGACGTCCTCGATCACGTTCACGACGCCGGTGACCGTCCCGTCGGCGTCGCGGATCGCCGTCGTCTTGTTCAACAGCCAGCGCTCCTCGCGGGTCGCCTTCACGACGTTGCGCACCAGCATCGGCGCGGGGTTCAGCTCGCCGGCGCGCACGCGCGAGCCGGGCAGATGGTGCAGCGCGACAGGGACGCCGTGCTCGTCGTAGACCTCGAAGCGGTCCATGAGCTCGGTCCCCGTGGCGCCGCTCGCCTGCTCGGCGGGCGTCAGCCCCAGCAGCTGCGCGGCGGCGTCGTTCGCGTAGACGGTGCGGCCGTGCTCGTCGGAGACGGTCACCGCCTCGGCGAGGCCGTCGAGGATGGTGGCGAGCTGTGCGGGGACGGCGTCGGTGATCGTGGGGCGCGGGGCCGCGCGCGGCGCGCGATCGAGCTCGAACCACACGCCCGCCTCGGAATCGGCGCCCCACCGCGTTGCGAGCGTGGCCACGAGGTTGAGCCCGTAGCCGCCCTCGGCGCCGTGCGGCTCGCGCCGTGCCGGCTGCCGCCCGCCCGCGTCGTGGACCTCGAAGCGCGCGCGGGCGTCGTCCACCTGCAGGGTGAGGATCACTTCCTCGCCGGCGCCGTGGCGCACCGCGTTCGTCACCAGCTCGGAGACGAGCAGCCGCGCGACGTCGAGCTGCGCGGCGCTCAGCTCCGACGCGTCCGCCTCCACGACACGACGCGCCAGCGCGACGCCGCTCGGGTCGCGCGGCAGCTTGCGGCGGTGCACGGGCACGTCCGGCGTCATCCTGCCTTCGCGAACAGCTCGCCGACCGTGAAGCTCAGCAGCTCGCTCATTCCCTTCGTGACCTCCCTCGTCGCTGGCCGCATGAGCGTACTCCGCCGGCGGACGGGCTGAGCGTGACGAGCGTCGCGTTCCCCTCGCGTGAACGCCTGCCCGGTGGTCACAAACCGGGCCGCTCGCGCGAATAGGTTTTCGACATGCATTCGCTGACCGATGCAACGAGCGACGTCGAGCTGCGCGTGGCTGATCGGGATCGCGCGCAACAAGCTTCGCTCAAGCCTTCGCCGCCGCCGGCTCGAAGACCGCGCGCGGCAGCAGCTGGGCGTAGAGCGCCCAACGCTGGACGATGACGCGCTTGCGCGTGTCGAGGCCTGCGATGGGACATTGCTCACGTGGCTGGCGGAGTTGCCGGCCGAGCAACAAGAGGCATTGCGTGCTCACATCGTGGATGACGAGAGCTACAACGACTTGGCTGCTCGTCTCCGTACCTCTCCCGCCGTGGTGCGCAAGCGCGTGAGCCGTGGGCTTTCAATCCTGCGGCGGCGGCTCGACCAGGCGGCGAGCAACCCATGACTGTCCTTCCCCAGCTCGAGGAGCGTTTGACCGACGCCGTCCGCAGGTCGCATGTACAGACCGGTCGCATGCCGCGCCGCCGCCGCGGACGACGAGTGGTGCTCGCGTTTGCGGCCATGCTCGTCGTATCTGCGACTGCGCTGGCGGCGACGCAGCCGTGGACGAGCCTCGACGACGCAGTCGACCACGGTCAGCGACCGCCCGCGCCGGATCGCAGTCTGCCCGTGCTCGGAGCACCCGGAACCGAGTCCCTGGCACAGTTCCGCGGCAAGGTCGTGGTGCTCAGCTTCTTCGCGTCATGGTGCGAGCCGTGCCAGCGTCAGGCGCCGCTGCTCGACCAGACGGGTAGGCAGCTGACGCAGGACGGCGTGGGGGCGGCGCTGCTGGTCAACTGGCGTGACACGCCCGAGGCAGCGACCGCGTTCGTCGCGAGCCGCGGGCTGACGATGCCGGTCCTTACCGACGACGACGGCCTGCTCGCGCATCACTACGCCGTTCAAGGCCTGCCGGAGACGTTCGTCATCGACACCGAGGGTCGCGTGGTCGCCATCAGTCGCCAGCTTGCGACTCGGCAGTTCCTCGACGCCGCGATCGCCAAGGCGCGACAGCAGCCGGCCCCGGATCAGAATTGAGGATGAGCCGCGGTCGCCCACGCTCGTAGGAGCCGGTGTGGATACCGCCGATTTTGCGGCAAGCGATCGCCGGCTCCTGCACGGGACCTGCACATGCTCCCGACCCAATCCGCATGCGCGGGCGCATAGCATCCCCGCCGATGCCGGCGCAGACGACGATCGTGGTGGTCGAGGACGAAGAACGGATCGCGGGCGCGGTGGCGGCGCGGCTGCGGGCCGAGGGCTTCCGGGTCGAGCTCGCCGACACCGGTCCGGAGGGCGTCGAGCTGTGCCGCCGGGTCGCTCCGGACCTGGTCGTGCTGGACTGGATGCTGCCCGGCCTCGACGGGATCGAGGTCTGTCGGCGCATCCAGCAGGACCGCTCCGTGCCGGTGCTGTTCCTGACCGCGCGGGATGCAGAGACCGACGTGCTCGTCGGGCTCGGCATCGGCGCGGACGACTACATGACGAAGCCGTTCAGTCCGCGAGAGCTGCTGGCGCGGGTGCACGCGATCCTGCGCCGCACCGCGCGCGCCGGCGAGCCGAGCGAGCCGGCGCGGGTCGTCCTCGGCCCGCTGACGCTCGACCTGGAGGGGCGTCGGCTGCTGCGCGACCAGCAGGACGTCCGCTTGACGCCGACGGAGTTCGACCTGCTGGCCGTGCTCGCGAGCCGCCCTGAGCGCGCCTTCTCGCGCGAGGAGCTACTGGATCGGGTGTGGGACTGGCGCTCGGGCGGCGCGACGCGGACGGTCGACTCGCACGTGGCCGGCGTCCGTCGCAAGGCGGGAGCGGGGATCGTGCGAACCGTTCCCGGCCATGGCTACGCGCTCGGGGACGGCGCATGAGCCCGTTGGCGCGCCTGCCCTCGCTGAAGCTGAAGCTCGGGATCGTCATCGTGCTGGCGATCCTGGTGACGCTCGCAACGGTGCTGATCGCCGCGAACTCCGGGCTGCGGACGCGCTGGGGCGCCGTGATCGCGCTGATCGTCTCGCTCGCCTCGGTCCAGGTCGTGGCGCGCGGGATGACCTCCCCGCTGCGAGCGATGGCGGCGGCCGCCGAGGCGATGGCCCGCGGCGAGCACGGCCATCGCGTGCCGGCCACGTCGCGCGACGAGGTCGGTCAGCTCGCGGTCGCCTTCAACACGATGGCCGCGCAGCTCGAGACGCTCGACCGGGCGCGTCGCGACCTCGTCGCCGATGCGGCGCACGAGCTGCGCACGCCGATCGCCGCGTTGCGCGCATCGCTTGAGAACACCGTCGACGGCGTCGAGGAGCCGAACCTCCCTGAGCTGCTCGTGCAGGTCGAGCGGCTCGGACATCTCGCCGACCAGCTGCTCGACCTGTCCGCCCTGGAGGCGGGCGCGGCCGGCCTGAAGCGGCGCTCGTTCGCGGTCGCGGAACTGGCGCGGGACTGCGACGCGGACGTGCGGATCCCCGGGGACCTGCGGCTCGACGGCGATTTCGACCGGCTGCGCCAAGTCGTGACGAACCTGGTCGAGAACGCGCACCGCCATGCGCCGGGGACCGCCGTCGTCCTGCGCGCAGCCTCCACGACGGGCGGCGGCATCCGCCTCGAGGTCGAGGACCGCGGTCCGGGACTCGCCCCGCAGGAGGCCGCCCGCGCCTTCGATCGCTTCGCCCGCGCGGACCGCTCCCGCTCGACGCCTAGCTCGGGCCTCGGACTGGCGATCGCGCGCTCGATCGTCGAGCTGCACGGCGGCGCGATCCGCGTCGAATCCGCGATTCCCCACGGCTGTCGCGTGGTCATCGACCTGCCGTAGTCCGCGCGGCCTCGCCGCCGCCTGTCCTCAACGTCCCCGATCCCGGGAGGTCCTCCCATGTCCATGTCAAGACCCGCGCTCGCGTGCGCGATCGGCTCCGGCGCCCTCGCCGCGAGCGCCGTGGCACAGCAGCGCGTCGGCCTGGCGCTGGCGCTCGCGCTCGTGCTCGCGATCGCGGCGGGGACGCTCGGCTCACCGCGTCGCGCGTCGCGCGGTCTCATCGCGCTCGCGCTGGCGCTTACCGTCCAGCCGCTCCTGCTCGACGCCGGCTGGGTCGTCGCGGTCGACGTCTGTGCGGCGCTCGTGGCAGCAGCGGCGGCGGTCGGCGCGCTCGACGAATGGCCGCGCGTGGGGCATGCGCTGCTCGCGCCGCTGCGGCTCGTCGGCGGAACGGCCCTCGTGGGCCGGGCGCTGCATGCGCTGTGGCCGGCGATCCCGCAGGGTCATGTGCGGCCGATCGTGCGCGGACTTGGATGTGCCGCGGTGCTCACGTTCGCCTTCGGCGGCCTGTTCGTGACGGCCGACAGCGCGTTCGCCGAGCTGCTCGGTCGCACGTTCAGCTTCCGGCTCGACACCGGCCAGCTCGTGTGGCGCTTGGCGCTGGGTGTCGCGTTCGTCGGGATCGCCGGCGCGGTCGCCCGCAACGGCATGCAGCGCGAGGCGAGCGTCGATCCGGGGCCGCGCTGGGTGCCCGGCCGCGTCGAGCTGACGATCGCGCTGAGCGCGGTCGTCGTGCTGTTCGCCGCGTTCGTCGCGGTGCAGGTGCGCGTGCTGTTCGGCGGCGCTGGGTACGTGCAGGCGACGACGGGCCTCGGGTACGGCGACTACGCGCGCCAGGGCTTCGTGGAGCTGCTGCTCGTCGCCGGCCTCGCGCTCGCCGTCATCGCGGTGGCGGCGCGGCGCGCGGATCGAAGCGTGCGCGGGCTGCTCGCAGCGCTGTGCATCCTCACGTTCGTCGTGCTGTGGAGCGCCCACCACCGGCTCGACCTCGTTGAGGACGCGTACGGCTTCACGCGCGTTCGCTATGCCGGCCACGCCGTCGTGGCGTGGCTCGCCGCACTCTTCGGGCTCGTGCTCGCGGCCGGCTGCCACCCTGCGATCGGACGCCGCGTCCCGCGCATCGCGACGACGATGACGCTCGCGGGGGTGCTGGCGTTCTCGCTGTCGAATCCGGATGCCCGCATCGCGCAGCGCGCCGTCGATCGCGCAGCCGCCGGCGGACCGCTCGACAGCGGCTACCTCGCAGGTCTCAGCGCAGATGCGCTGCCGGCGCTCGAGCACTTGCCGCCCCCCGAGCGCACCGCCGTGCTGCCCGCGCTGCGCGCGCGACTGGCGCGGACGGACGGGATCGCCGGGCTGAACCTGTCGCGAGCCCGCGCCCGGTGAAGACGGCGCCTGCCCGGGTACCGCGAGGCGCGGGCAGGCGCAGCCGGCTCAGCTCGGCTGGGGGACGATCCGGATGTAGGGCTTCGGCTCCTCCCAGCTTCCGAACAGCTCCTTCGCCTGCTCGTTGTTCACCGAGCCGGCGATGATCACGTCCTCGCCCTGGCGCCAGTTCACGGGCGTGGAGACCTTGTGCTCGGCGGTGAGCTGCAGTGAGTCGATCACCCGCAGCACCTCGTCGAAGTTGCGGCCGGTCGTCATCGGGTAGACGAGCACGAGCTTGATCTTCTTGTCGGGGCCGATCACGAAGACGTTGCGCACGGTCTGGTTGTCGGCCGGGGTGCGGTCGGCGGGATCGCCGCTGACGTCGGCTCCCAGCATCCCGTAGAGCTTGGAGACGTTGAAGTCCGCGTCGCCGATGATCGGATAGTTCGGTGCCGCGCCCTGCGTCTCGGCGATGTCCCGCGCCCAGTCGGCGTGCTTCTCGACCGGATCGACGGAGAGTCCGATCACCTTGACGCCGCGGCGGTCGAACTCCGGCTTGATCTTCGCCATGTAGCCGAGCTCGGTCGTGCAGACGGGCGTGAAGTTCTTCGGGTGCGAGAACAGCACCGCCCACGAGTCGCCGATCCAGTCGTGGAAGTGGATCGGACCCTCCGTGGTCTCCGCCGCGAAATCCGGGGCGGTTGCTCCAAGCTGCAAGGTCATCGTTCTTTCCTTTCGCTGCGAACGCGGTCGGCGGGCACGGGCACGGTTATCCTGACGCACGCGACGGCCGGGCGGTGGCCGACCCCCGACGGGCGGCAACCGTCGCGCGCCCGCGCGCCCCGCACTAGGGTCTGGCCCAATGCGCGCCGTCGTCATCACCAAGCACGGGGACCCGAGCGTCCTGCGGGTCGAGGAGCGTCCCGATCCGCCGCTCGGGCCCGGGCAGGTGCGCATCGAGGTGGCGGCCGCGGGCGTGAACTTCGCCGACACGATGGCGCGCACCGGGCTCTATGCGGACGCGCCGAAGCCGCCGATGGTCGTCGGCTACGAGGTCGCGGGCACGGTCGCCGAGGTCGCGCCCGACGTGGAGGGCGTCAGCCTCGGCGCCCGCGTGATGGCGGGCACGCGCTTCGGCGGCTACGCCTCCCAGGTCGTGGTGCCCGCCGGCGCCGTGGTGGCGCTCGACGACCGCCTCAGCTTCGAGCAGGGCGCCGCGATCCCGGTCAACTACTCGACCGCGTGGGCCGGCCTGCTCGGCTACGGCAGCCTGCAGCCGGGCGAGCGCGTCCTGATCCACGCGGCGGCCGGCGGCGTCGGGATCGCCGCGACGCAGATCGCCAAGCGCCACGGGGCGGAGGTGCACGGCACCGCCTCGCCCGCCAAGCACGACAAGATCCGCGGCTTCGGCGTCGACGTCGCGCACGACTACACGCGCGACGGCTGGGAGCGCGGCCTCGACGGCACGTTCGACATCGTCCTCGACGCGCTCGGCGGCGCGTCGTTCAGGCGCTCCTACAAGCTGCTGCGCGCCGGCGGTCGGCTCGTCGCGTTCGGCGCCTCGAGCGTGCAGCAGGGGGAGAAGCGCAACCTGCTGCAGGCCGCTCCGCAGGCGCTGCGGATGCTGCGCGGCTTCGACCTGATCAAGCAGATGTCGGAGTCCAAGGCGGTCATCGGCCTCAACATGCTGCGCCTGTGGGACGACCGCGGCTCGCTCGAGCCATGGCTCGCGCCGCTGCAGGCGCTCACCGACGACGGCACCGTGCAGCCCGTCGTCTCCGACGCGGTCCCGTTCGACGACGCGCCCGAGGCGCACCGCATCATCGCCGCGCGGCGCAACGTCGGGAAGGTCGTCCTCGTTCCCTAGTCTGGCCTTGGCCGGCGGGATAGGATCGCCGACCATGCTCCGCTCCATCGTGCTTGCGGTTGCGCTTGCGTCGGTGCCGGCGGGTGCACACGCCGCGAGCGTGCGGACGGTCGGGCGCTTGCCGCTCGTCGCGCCCGCCGGCGGCCAGTTCGAGCTGACGCTGAAGGGCCTCGCCGCACCGGCGAAGACGCACCTCGTGCTCTCCCGCTCGGCCACGTCGGCCAAGCACGGCACCAGGCTCCGCGGCAAGGCGAAGCGGATCGGCGCCGGCCGCTTCCGGATGCGCGCCACCGTCCCGAGCTCGATCGCGCAGGGCAGGACGCTCACGCTGCTCGCCTGCGCAGGCAGGAGCTGTCGCAGGCTCGGCAAGCTCCCGACGTCGGGACCGTCGCTCCAGCAGCGCCTCGACGCGGCGGTCGGCGCGCATCGGCTGAGCCGGGGGCAGGCGGTGCTGTACGGCCTCTACGCGATGAACGCCGACCCGCGCCTGCCACTCGAGCTGCGCGCGAAGAGCGCCGGCGCCGCTGGCAGCGAGGGGCTGATCCGCCAAGCGTCGATCGACGGCGCCTCGCTCTCGAGCGCCGTCAAGCGGCGGCTGATCTGGTACTTCGTCCCGCCCGCCGGCACCGGCAGCGCGTGGCGCGGGCCCAACGCACGCGGGCGCACGTCGCTCGCACACGCCGCCGCGCGCTCGCGGGGCGCGAGCTGCCAGGGCTACGAGTCGCTCTCGGACTCGCCCTACACGGGCGTGTGGAGAGCGCCGTGGGTCGGCGTGCCGACGAGCGACGGGCACGCGATCGTCTGGTACCAGGAGGGAGAGGACCGCGCGCAGGCCGCCGCGCGCGCGTACGCCCGCTACATGCCGGAGATCTGGAGGAAGCTCACGGCGGAGTTCCACCCGCCCAAGAGCGACGCGAACGAGCGCTGCTTCCATGGTCCCGACGGTCGCTTCGACATCTACGTCAACGGCACCGTCACGTGGCTTGCCGCCGGCGGCCTCGGGTCGGGCAGCGCGAACGCCACGCGCGCGATCACGATGCCCTACCCGCTCGCGCACAGCCAGTGGTGCACCGACCGACCGGCCTGGATCTCGATCGACCCCGGCCAGTCGCGCTTCGTGCTCGCGCACGAGTTCATGCACGCGATCGAGTTCTCCTACCGCTACGCGACGTGCGAGGACGTCGCCTGGTGGGACGAGGGCGTCGCCAACTGGGCAGGGGACTTCGTCTACCCGGACGACAACTACGAGCGCGAGCGCTGGCCCGAGTGGGTGACGGATCCGCTCGCCCAGACCGACATCAGCAAGGGCGACTACCAGACGTGGCCGTTCTGGATGATGCTCCAGCGCACGCTCGGCACCGGCGTGCTGCGCCAGATCTTCGCGAAGCTCGGCAGCGCCAAGAGCGTGGCGGCGGTGAACGCGGCGATCCCGGGCGGCTACGCGCGCCAGTGGCCGCGCTTCGCCGCGCACGTCTACAACCAGGCGCCCGTCGGCACGCTCGGCTTCGAGCTGAGCCAGTCGTTCAAGGCCTGGGACCACTGGGACGCGACGCCGACGCTGCCGGGCGGCGTCACGCTCCAACTGAGCGCCGCCGGCGGCGAGAGCACGCTCCAGCTGCCCGGCCAGAATCCGCAGCCGGGCCCGCTGACGATCGACGCCTACCACCGCGTGAAGGTCTCCGACGCCCGCATCCACGAGATCCGCTTCAAGAACGGCGCCGGCAAGGCCGGGGTGCTGGCGATGCTCAAGCTCGCCGACGGCTCGTGGAAGCTGAGGGACTGGAGCGGCAAGTCGGAGGTGACGCTGTGCCGCGACAAGCCCGAGGAGGACGTGCGCGAGCTCGTGATCGTGACGGCGAACACGAGCCAGTCGGCGCCGCTGCCGGCCTTCCACCACGAGCTGCGCGCGCGGGCGAAGTGCCAGATCAAGCCGTACACGGGCACGTTCTCGGCGACGGCCAGCTACGACCAGCAGGACATCGGCGGAACCGCCACGGCGACGTGGAACGGCACGGTCAAGTTCCAGCCCGCGACCGAGCAGGAGCTGACGTTCTACCCCGGCGTGATCCCGTACCGGATCGTCTCCGGTCACGTCACGTACGCGATGCACGGCCACTTCGACGACGACTGCGACGCGAGCGCCTCCACGAGCTTCAACCTGCCGACGCAGGACACGTCCTACCTCGGCTCGCTGCAGATCTATCCGAGCGCGCCGCAGGACAAGTACGTGCTGCTCGTCGGCATGCCGCTCACGCAGACGACGACGGCGACGCTCACGAACTGCGCCGATCCGCAGAGCGACCGCGACATCCAGTGGATCCTCGCGCTCGGCGTGCCCGCCCTGCTCGCGAACGGCCAGCTCGGGACGCACACCACCCCCGGCGGAGCGCCCTACAGCGGCCCGCCGCTCGGGCTCGTCGCGACGAACGGCGCCATCGCCGGCAGCGCCAGCGGCGGCGGCACGCCGAGCGCGCCGATCGACGTCACCTGGCACTGGAGCCTGAGCCCGCAGTAGCGCCGGCCGAGCTCAGGCCGCGAGGCCCAGCTCCTCCAAGCGCCTGAACGCCATCGCCGCCGCCATCGCGCCGTCGCCGACGGCGCCGGCGACGCGCTTGGCGGAGCCGTGGCGGACGTCGCCGGCGGCGAAGACCCCGGGGACGCTCGTCTCCAGCGCGAGCGGGTCGCGATCGAGCGGCCAGCCCTGCGGGCGGGCGCCGTCGCTCAGCAGGTCGGTTCCGGTCAGCACGTAGCCGGCGGGGGAGAGCAGCACGTTCGCCTCCGCCGCCCAGCCGGTGTGGGGGCGCCCGCCGATGCAGAGGAACAGCGCGCGCGCCGGCAGCGTCGCGGGCGCGCCGGCGGCGGCTGCGACCGTCACCGCCGTAAGCACGCCCGCGTCGGAGGCGTGCAGCGCGGTCACCTGCGTGCGCAGGCGCACGGTGATGAACGGATGCGCTTCGATGCGGTCGACGAGGTAGGCCGACATCGTCTTGCCGAGGCGCTCACCGCGCACGAGCATCTGCACGCGCGCGCCGGCGTTGCCGAGGTTCAGCACCGCCTGCCCGGCCGAGTTGCCGGCGCCCACGACGACGACGTCGTCCCCGCCGCACTGCGTCGCCTCGCTGCGCCCCGCGCCGTAGTAGACCCCGCGGCCGAGCAGCTCCTGCACGCCGTCGACCTCGAGCTGGCGCCAGTCCATCCCCGGCGCGACGAGCGCGGTCGAGGCGCTCACCTCGACGTCGCCGTCGAGCGCCAGCGTCAGCCCGCCCTCGGGGAGCATGCGGCTGCTGCGCACGCCGCGCAGCAGCACGAGCTCGGCGCCGAACTTCTCCGCCTGGCGCCCGGCGCGGCGCGCCAGCTCGGCGCCGCCGATGCCGTCGGGGAAGCCGAAGAAGTTCTCGACCATCGACGTGTGCGAGGCCTGCCCGCCCGGCACCTCGCGCTCGACGACGAGTGTCTTGAGCCCGTCGGAGGCGGCGTAGACGGCGGCCGCGAGGCCGGCCGGGCCCGCGCCGACGACGGCGAGGTCGTAGTGCGCGAGCGCCGGCGGCGCGACGAGCCCCCAGCGCTCGGCGAGGCGCTCCACCGTCGCGTCGATCACGACGTCGGCGCCGTCGATCACGACCGGCAGCGGCGGATCGCTCAGGTCGCGCTCGCGCAGCAGCTGCTCGGCCTCGGGCGAGCCGACGTCGAACCACTCGTGCGGCTGTGCGGCGCGCGTGAGGAAGTCGCGCAGGCGGTGGTCTGTCGGATCGAGCCGGCGGCCCACCACCTGGAGCGTCGGGCGGACCGGGCTCATGCGCGGAAGCCTACGCCCCCGCGGGCTCCCGGCGCCTGCGGCAGTACCCTGAGCGCGTGCGTCGCAGCGTCGATCCGATCCTGCTGCGCGGCCGGCGGCCGGGCACGCCGCTCGGCATCCTGGCGGCGATCCTGTCGGTGCTCGCGGTCACGGCGCTGCTGTACCCGCTCAAGCAGATCGCGCCGGTCGTCTCGCTCGGCGTCGTCTACCTCGTGCCGGTGCTGGTGATCTCCACCTACTGGGGGCTGTGGCTCGGCGCCGCGACGGCGCTGGCGAGCGCGCTGGCGTTCAACTCCTTCCATCTGCCGCCGGTCGGGCGCCTGACGCTCGCCGACAGCCGCAACTGGGTGGCGCTGCTCGCGTTCCTCGTCGTCGCGCTCGTCGTCAGCTCGGTCGCCGAGGCCGCGCGCTCGCGCGCCGCAGAGGCGCAGGAGCGCCAGCGCGAGGCCGACCAGCGCCTGGAGGAGTACCTGGCCGCCGAGGCCGAGGGCACCGAGCTGCGGCGCGAGCTCGTCGAGGCGCAGGCGGTGCGCCGCAGCGACGAGCTCAAGACGGCGCTGCTGCGCTCGGTCTCGCACGATCTGCGCACGCCGCTGACGGCGATCCTCACGGCAGCCACGGCACTGCGCTCGCGCGGCCTCGACGCGCGCGAGCGCGAGGAGGTGCAGGAGGGGATCGTCGCCGACGCGACGCGCCTCTCGCGCCTGATCGACAAGCTGCTGGACCTCTCGCGCCTGCAGGCCGGCAGCGCGGAGCCGCAGCCGACGTGGTGCGCGATCGACGAGGTGCTGCGCGAGGCGGTCGAGCACGTCGCCGCCGACCGGGCCGCGTTCTCGTTCGCGCTCGACGCCGGCCTGCCGCTCGTGCGCGCCGACGCGACCCAGCTCGAGCGCGCGTTCGCGAACCTGCTCGAGAACGCGGTCCGCTACGGCGCCGGCAAGCCGGTCTCGCTGCGCGCGCGCGTCGTCGGCAGCCGCCTGATCGTGCGCGTCGTCGACCAGGGCCCGGGCATCCCGTCGAAGGAGCACGAGCGCATCTTCAGCCCCTTCTACCGTGCGCCCGCCGCCGTCGCGGACGGCGGTCCGCACGGCTCGGGCCTCGGCCTCGCGATCGCCAGGGGCTTCGTCGAGGCCAACGGCGGGCGCCTCACGGTCGAGTCGCTGCCGGGGCAGGGGACGAGCTTCGTCGTCGCCTTCGGCGCGGAGCGGCTCGCCGCGCCGGCGTCGTTCCAGGACGCGCCGGCGGGTGTGCGCCGATGAGCACGACTGCGGCCGCCCGGATCCTCGTCTGCGACGACGACCCCCAGATCGTGCGCGCGCTGCGCGTGATCCTGCGCGAGGCGGGCTATGAGGTGATCGCGAGCGAGAGCGGGGAGGAGGCGCTGGACCGCGCCGCGGTGCGCCCGCCGCAGGCGGCGATCCTCGACCTGATGCTGCCGGGGATCGACGGCGTCGAGGTCTGCCGGCGGCTGCGCGAATGGAGCGACATGCCGATCCTCGTGCTCTCGGCCGCCGACGAGGAGGCGGAGAAGGTCCGCGCGCTGGGACTCGGCGCCGACGACTACGTCGTCAAGCCGTTCGCGCCCGGCGAGCTGCTCGCCCGTGTGCAGGCGGCGCTGCGCCGCGCCGGTCCCGCGGGCGAGGAGCCGGTGCTGCGCGCCGGCGAGCTGGCGCTCGACCTCGCGGCGCATCGGCTGACCGTCGGCGGAGCGGAGGTTCACTTGACCCCGATCGAGTTCGACCTGCTGCGCGCGCTGATGCGCAACCGCGGCCGGCTGCTGACGCACCGCAAGCTGCTGGGCGAGGTGTGGGGTCCGGAGTACGGCGACGCGACCGGGCTGCTGCGCACGCACATCGCGAACCTGCGCGCGAAGATCGAGGGACCCGGTCGTGCGCACAGCCTGATCCGCACCGACTCGGGGATCGGCTACCGCTTCACCGGGTGAGAACCCACATGTACGTAGATTCAGAGCATGTCGTAACCGTTAATTGTTGTTGAGTCGCCCACGGCGCGCGACGACGATGACCGCATGCCGCATCAAGGCCCAGACGCCCCGGCTCGGGGGAGTAAGCCGGGACGTCTGCTGGCCCGCATATGGGAGGGGCGACCACGCACGCGTCCGCGGGGGACCTGGGGCGGGTGCGCTGGCCGCCGTATGCGGGCATTTGCGCCGCGCACGCTAGCCGCGGTCGGCGCCGACCACCACGATCGGCGAGGTCGGTGGCGGATGCGGTTGCGGATGCGCCACCGCTCTGTCAATTCGAGCGTTCCGGGCCCTCGCCGGGTCTAACGTCGGCCGCCGTGCACGAGACGACGGTTCGCTTCACCGACGAGCTGTGGGCGAGCGTCCGCCGGGCGAGCGAGCGCGACGGAACCTCGGCCGCCCAGTTCGTGCGCGACGCGACGGTCGCCCGGCTCGCGATCGATCAGCATGTCGGGCTGCTACGCAGCGAGCTCGACCGGTCGCTGGAGGCGCTCGACCTGCGCGTGCGGCGCATCGAGCAGGCGCTGCTTCGACATGGCTTGAGATGACGCACGGCGGTCCGCGGCCGTCTTGACGAAATCTTGATGGCGCGGCACTGAATTCAGACGTCCGCTTGACGAAGGCGGATCTACGGTGATCGCATGGACATCCTCGCCATCGCGATCGGAGCGCTCACCTTCGTCGCGCTCCTCGCCACGATCGGCCTGCTGGACCGCATCTGATGTTGCAGGGCTGGCTTCAGATCGCGTTCTTCTGCGCCGTGCTCGTCGCGTGCGTGCCGCTGCTGGGCGGCTACATGGCGCGCGTCTTTCGCAACGAGACCGTGTTCCTCTCCCGTGTGCTCGGCCCGGTGGAGCGCGGGATCTACCGCCTGCTGCGCGTCGACCTGAGTCGCGAGCAGGACTGGAAAAGCTACGGCACGAGCCTGCTCGTCGTCTCGCTGCTGTTCTGGATCGCGTTGTACGCGATCCTGCGCACGCAGACCCTGCATCCGTTCAATCCCGAGGGCTTCCACTCCGGCACCTGGGACGTGTCGTTCAACACCGTCTCGTCGTTCTTGACGAACACGAACTGGCAGTACTACGGCGGCGAGACGACGATGTCGTACTTCAGCCAGATGGCCGGGCTGGCGGTGCAGAACTTCATCTCGGCGGCGGTCGGCATCGTCGTCGTGGTCGCGTTGATCCGCGGCATCGTCGCGCGCCGCGAAGGCAATCACGGTCTCGGCAACTTCTGGCAGGACCTGACCCGCACGACGCTCTACGTGCTGCTGCCGATCTCGCTGCTCGGCGCGGTCCTGCTGATGTCGCAGGGCGTGATCCAGAGCTTCTCGCACTCCGTCGGCTTCACCTCGCTCAACGGCACGAGCGGCTCGCTCGCGATGGGTCCCGTCGCCTCGCAGGAGGCGATCAAGGAGCTCGGCACCAACGGCGGCGGCTTCTTCAACGTGAACTCCGCGTTCCCGTTCGAGAACCCGACCGGGCTCTCGAACTTCATCGAGCTGTTCCTGATCCTGTCGATCCCGACCTCGCTCACCTACACGTTCGGGCGGATGGTCGGCAGCCGCCGGCAGGGCTGGGCGATCTTCAGCGTGATGTCCGCGCTGTTCGTCGCCGGCGTGGTCGTCGTCTACCTCGCGGAGCAGCACGGCACGCCCGCGCAGCACCTCGCCGGCGTCAACACGCACCACGTCGCCGGCTCGACGGGCGGCAACATGGAGGGCAAGGACCAGCGCTTCGGGATCGCCAACTCGGGGTTGTGGACCGCGGTGACGACGGTCACCTCGTGTGGGGCGGTGAACGCGGCGTTCGAGTCGCTGACCGGGATCGGCGGGCTGGTCCCGTTCGCGAACCTGAGCGCGAGCGAGACGATCTTCGGCGGCGTCGGCACCGGCCTCTACTCGATGCTGCTGTTCGTGATCCTCGCCGTCTTCATCGGCGGGCTGATGGTCGGTCGCACGCCGGAGTACCTCGGCAAGAAGATCGAGGCGTGCGAGATCAAGCTCGTCTCGCTCGGGGTGCTGTTCACGCCGATCGCGGCGCTGGTCGGCGCCGCGCTGGCGACCGGCACGAAGTACGGCGGGCCGTCCGTCTACGCCGAAGGGCCACAGGGCTTCTCGGAGTCGATGTACGCGTACATGTCGCAGGCGAACAACAACGGCTCGGCGTTCGCCGGCTACACCGGCTACTACCAGCCGAACCCCGGCAACCTCGGCGCGCACGGCATCTCGTTCGCCGACCTGCTCGGCGGGCTCACGATGATGACGGCGCGCTACGTGCCGATCCTCGTCGTGCTCGCGGTCGCCGGCTCGCTCGTACGCAAGAACGTCGCCCCGGTCGGGCTCGGCACGATGCGCACCGACACGCCGACGTTCGTCGTCCTGCTCGGCGGCGTGATCGTGCTCGTCGGGGCACTCACGTTCTTCCCCGCCCTCCTGCTCGGACCGATCGTCCAGGGCCTGACCAACCAGGTGTTCTGACATGCGCCGCGAGCTCACGACATCGATCCTGGCCGTCGTCGTCTTCACGGTCCTGCTCGGCCTCCTCTACCCGTTCGCGGTGTGGGGGATCGGCCAGGTCGCGTTCCCCGGCAAGGCGGACGGATCGCAGATCCACATGGACGGCAGGGTGATCGGCTCGACGCTGATCGGCCAGGACTTCTCGAAGCACCCCGAGTACTTCCAGTCGCGTCCCTCCGCGACCGGCTACAGCACCTCCGCCACCTACTTCGCCAACCGCGGACCGAACCAGGCCTCGACGGTCGCCTTCTACCGCACCGAGCTGGCCCGCTACGTCGCGCGCGAGCGCCGCTACGTCCCGGGGCTGACGGCGGCGCAGGTGCCGGTCGACGCGGTCACCACGTCCGCGTCCGGCGTCGACCCGCACATCTCCACGGCCAACGCGTTGATCCAGGCGCACCGCATCGCCGCCGTACGGCAGCTGCCGCTCGACCGCGTGCACCGGCTGATCGACGACCACACCGACGGCCGCTTCGCCGGCCTGCTCGGCGAGCCCGGCGTGAACGTCGTCGAGCTCAACATCGCCCTCGACAAGGAAGCGCCAGCCACGTGAGCCCTCGAACCGACTCATCCGCATCGCTGTTCAGCGCCCAGCTGCTGTGGCCGGCGCTGCGAGCCAGCTTCGCGAAGCTCGACCCGCGTGTGCAGGTCCGCAACCCGGTCATGTTCGTCGTCGAGCTCGGCGCCGTCGTCACCACGTTCGCGTGGGCGATCCAGCTCGGCGGGGGCGGAGCGCTCGGCGGCGGCGACGAGCCGGCCTGGTTCACCTTCACCGTGACGATCTGGCTGTGGCTCACGGTCGTCTTCGCGAACCTCGCGGAGGCGCTCGCCGAGGGCCGCGGCAAGGCGCAGGCCGACGCGCTGCGGGCGATGCGCACCGACACGCTCGCGCGGATGCGCGACGGCTCGACGCGGCCGGCGGCCGAGCTGCGCCGCGGCGACGTCGTGCTCGTCGGGACCGGCGAGGTGATCCCCGGCGACGGCACCGTGATCGAGGGCATCGCATCCGTCGACGAGTCGGCGATCACGGGCGAGTCCGCGCCGGTGATCCGCGAGTCCGGCGGTGATCGGAGCGCGGTCACCGGCGGCACGCGCGTCCTGTCCGACGAGATCGTCGTGGAGATCACGCAGGACCCCGGTCAGTCGTTCCTGGACCGCATGATCGCGCTGGTCGAGGGCGCTGCGCGACGCAAGACGCCGAACGAGATCGCGCTGAACATCCTGCTCGCCGGGCTCACGCTCGTCTTCCTCGTGGTGGTGGTGACGCTGCGGCCGTTCGCGCTCTTCGCGCACACCGACATCTCCGTCACGACGCTGATCGCGCTGCTCGTCGCGCTGATCCCGACGACGATCGGGGCGCTGCTGAGCGCGATCGGGATCGCCGGGATGGACCGGCTCGTGCGCCGCAACGTGCTCGCGCTCTCCGGCCGCGCTGTCGAGGCCTCGGGCGACGTCGACGTGCTGCTGCTCGACAAGACGGGCACGATCACGCTCGGCAACCGCCAGGCGGCCGAGTTCGTGCCGATGCCGGGCGTGACCGAGGCGGAGCTGGCCGAGGCGGCGCAGCTCTCCTCGCTCGCCGACGAGACGCCGGAGGGCCGCTCGATCGTCGTGCTCGCGAAGCAGTACGGCCTGCGCGAGCACGACCTCGGACCGCACGAGGCGCGGTTCGTCCCGTTCACGGCGCAGACGCGCATGAGCGGCGTCGACTACAACGGCACGCGCCTGCGCAAGGGCGCCGGCGATGCGATCCTCGCCTTCGCGACGGCGGAGGGCGGCCATCCGCCCGTCGAGCTGCAGAGCGTCAGCGACCGCATCGCGCGCGAAGGCGGCACGCCGCTGGCGGTCGCGCGCGACAGCCAGATCCTCGGCGTCGTCTATCTCAAGGACACCGTCAAGGAGGGGATGCGCGAGCGGTTCGACCACCTGCGCGCGATGGGCATCCGCACGGTGATGGTGACCGGCGACAACCCGCTGACGGCCGCGAAGATCGCCGCCGAGGCGGGCGTCGACGACTTCCTCGCGCAGGCGACGCCGGAGGCGAAGCTCGCGCTGATCAAGGCGCAGCAGTCGGCGGGGCGGATGGTCGCGATGGCGGGCGACGGCACCAACGACGCGCCCGCGCTCGCGCAGGCCGACGTCGGCGTCGCGATGAACACCGGCACCCAGGCGGCGCGCGAGGCCGGCAACATGGTCGACCTCGACTCCAACCCGACGAAGCTGATCGAGATCGTCGAGGTCGGCAAGCAGCTGCTCATCACCCGCGGCGCCTTGACGACGTTCTCGATCGCCAACGACGTCGCGAAGTACTTCGCGATCCTGCCGGCGATCTTCGTCGCCACCTACGCGGGAATCGGATCCCACCCACCCGGGACGGGCCCGCTCGACAAGCTCAACGTCATGAACCTCGGAACGCCGCAGTCGGCGATCATCTCGGCGATCGTCTTCAACGCGCTGGTCATCCCGCTGCTGGTGCCGCTCGCGCTGCGCGGCGTGCGCTACCGGCCCGTCGGCGCGACCGCGCTGCTGCGCCGCAACATGCTCGTCTACGGGCTCGGCGGCCTGCTCGTCCCGTTCGTCGGCATCAAGCTGATCGACCTGATCGTCCACAACCTGCTGGGGGCGTGAGGCCCGCGAGGATCCGGCATGGTCCCTGACCGCGGTCACTACAAGATCTTCCTCGGCATGGCCGCCGGCGTCGGCAAGACGTACCGCATGCTGCAGGAGGGCCACGCCGAGCTCGAGAACGGCCGCGACGTCGCGCTCGGCCTGCTCGAGTCCCACGGTCGTGCTGAGACCGCGGCGTTGGCCGAAGGGCTCGAGCTGGTGCCGCGCCGCCGCGTCGCGTACCGCCACCAGCAGCTCGAGGAGATGGACCTGCCGGGCATCCTGCGCCGTGCGCCCGAGGTCTGCCTGATCGACGAGCTCGCGCACACGAACGCGCCGGGCGTCGAGCATGAGAAGCGCTACGAGGACATCGAGACGATCCTCGCAGCCGGGATCCACGTGATCTCGACCGTCAACGTCCAGCACCTCGAGTCGCTCAACGACCGCGTCGCGGAGCTGACCGGGGTCACCGTGCGCGAGACGATCCCCGACCAGGTGCTCGGCACCGCCGACGAGATCGTGCTGATCGACGTCTCGCCCGAAGCGCTGCTCGACCGGCTGCGCGCCGGCAAGGTCTATCCCGCGGCGCGCATCGACGCGGCGCTGAACAACTTCTTCCGCATCGAGAACCTCTCCGCGCTGCGCGAGGTCGCGCTGCGCCAGGTTGCCGAAGAGGTCGAGGCCAAGCGGATCGTCACCGAGCTTGTCGGCACGCGCAACGAGCTGCTCGCCGAGTCGGCGCCGCAGGCCGTCGGCGAGCGGCTGATGGCGCTCGTCGAGCCCTACCCGGGTGCGCAGCGGCTCGTGCGCCGCGCCTGGCGCTCGGCACAGCGGCTCGGCTCGCAGCTCGACGTCCTCTGGATTCAGCGGCCCGGCCGGCGGCTGACCGCCGAGCAGGAGTCCTCGCTCGCGGCGCTGCGCACGCTGACCTCCGTGCTCGGCATCAACCTGCTCGTCGAGGAGTCCGACATGCTCGCCGACACCGTCGCGCGCGTCGCGACCGAGCGCGGCACGACGTACATCCTGCTCGGCCGCTCGCGCGAGCCGAGCGGCCTCGCGCGACTGCGCACGCCGTTGCCCCAGCAGCTGATGCGCCGCCTGCCCGGCGTGGACGTCCGGATCGTCGCCGACCGCGCCTTGCGCCACGAGCCGACGCCATGATCGCCCTGCTCCTGCTCGCCGCCGGCCTGCTGCTCGGTCTCGCGCTCGGTCTCGCGCTGCCGCGGCTGCGCTCCCGTCCGCCGCGCGCGACACGGCCCACCACCACGCGCCAGATCCTGCTGCCGTTCACCGGCACGACGCTCTCGCGCCGCGCGCTGGAGGCCGCGATGCGCCTCGCGCGCGTCGAGGACGCGACGCTGATGCCGGCGTTCCTCGCGACCGTTCCGCTGCACCAGTCGCTCGAGAGCCCGCTGCCGAAGCAGTGCGAGATCGGGATGCCGCTGCTGGAGGCGATCGAGCAGCGCGCCGCCGCCCAGCACATCCCCGTCGACGCGCGCGTGCAACGCGGCCGCTCCTACCGCCACGCGCTCAGCCGGCTGCTCGAGCACGAGCGCTTCGACCGCGTGATCATCTCCGCCGCCGACGACCCGCGCACCGGCCTCTCCGGGGACGACCTGCTGTGGCTGCTCGACAACGCGAACGCGGAGGTGCTGATCCTGCGCCCGGCGCCGCAGGACACGCGGACCGTCTCCTCCAACGGCGTCAGGGGCCACTTCTGACGGGGATGACCCCCGCGACGCGCGTGCCGTCGCCCGGCGCCGAGCGGATCTCCAGCTCGCCGCCGACGGCCGCGAGGCGGTCGCGCAGGTTCGCGAGGCCGCTGCCGTCGCGCGCGTGCTCGCGCGGCGCGAAGCCGGGCCCGTCGTCGCTGACCTCGAAGCGCAGCCGCCCGTTCTCGCAGACCTCGATCGTCACGCCCGTCGCGCCGTGCGCGTGCTTGGCGGCGTTCTGCAGCGCCTCCATGCAGGCGAAGTAGACGGTGCTCTCGACCGCGGGCCCGTAGCGTCCGATGTGCTCGGTGTGGACGGTCGTCGGCAGCGGCGCTCCGCGTGCGGCGCTGCGCAGCGCGTGCGCGAGGCCGCGCTCGGTCAGCTGCGGCGGATAGATCCCGTGCGCGAGCGCGCGCACCTCCTCGGAGGCCGTCTCGATCTCGCCTTCGAAGCGACGCAGGGCGGCCGCGCTCTCAGGCGCCTCGGGCTCGATCTGCTCGCGCAGCAGCGCGAGGCGGATCTGCAGCGCGACGAGCCGCTGCTGCGCGCCGTCGTGCAGGTCGCGCTCGATCCGCCTGCGCTCATGGTCGGCGACGGTGAGGACGCGCGCGCGCGAAGCCGACAGCTCGCGCACGAGCTGCTCGTTCTCGCGCGCGACGCGGGCGTACGCATGGGCGGCGCGCACGCACGCGATCGCGCCCGCGCAGAGCGCCCCGCCCGCCAGCGCTCCGGCGAGCAGCGCGTCCCGCTGCATGGGTGCGGTGAGGAGCATGTGCGCTGGTCCTGGTGTGACCGTACCCATACGAGCGCATCGCTCCAACCTGCTTGACGCTAGGGCAGCGGCCGGTGCAGCGCCCAGATGCGGCGCAGCAGCGCCGGTGCGAGCTCGCGCTTGCGCACGAACGCCGCCGCGCCGCAGCCCTGCACGCTGGTCTCGAGCTCGTCCGGCTCCTCGGCTGAGATCAGCACGACGACGGTGCGCGGTCGCAGCGCCGCGATCCGCCGCGCCGTCTCGATCCCGTCCATCTCGGGCATGCGCACGTCGAGCAGCACGAGCGCCGGATCGAGGCGCTCGAGCGCCGCGAGCGCCGCCGCGCCCGAGTCGGCCGCGCCGAGCGCCTCGAAGCCCGGCGTCGCCTCGATCACCGAGAACGCCGTCGCGCGGAAGACCGCCTGGTCGTCGACGACGAGCACGCCGACGGTTGCGCCTGCCGCTTGACGGGAGAGCGCTCCCGGATCGCTGACGTCGTGATGCGGCATCGTGCGAGCCGCCAAGGCTCCGCCGCCCTCGCCCGCTGTGCAATGGCGCTGGCCGGCCTTCGGGGCGCGTGCCCGCACCCCGCGGGGGGAGTGCGTGTACGCCAAGCATTCACGCTCGTCGACCGACCGGCTTATGGTCTGCTCATGGGCATCCGCGTCGTCGTCGCGGAGGACAGCCTGATCGTCCGCGAGGGGATCGGCCAACTGCTCGCCGACGAGCAGGCGATCGAGGTCGTCGCCACGTGCGGCGACCTTGCCGGGCTGCTGCGCGCCGTCGAGGTCGAGCGCCCGGACGTCGTCGTCACCGACATCCGCATGCCGCCGAGCGGCACGGACGAGGGGATCCGGGCGGCGAGGCGCCTGCGCCACGAGCAGCCCGGTGTCGGCGTCGTCGTGCTGAGCCAGTACGCCGATCCCGGCTACGTGCTCGCGCTCGTCGACGAGGGCTCCGACGCGCGCGCGTACCTGCTGAAGGAGCGCGTGCGCGACCGCGGGCAGCTCGTGGGGGCGATCGAGTCGGTCGCGCATGGGGGCTCGCTGATCGACGCGAAGGTCGTCGAGATCCTCGTCGCGGCGCGCACGCACGCCGAGCGTTCGCCGATCGCCGAGCTGACCGTGCGCGAGCGCGAGGTGCTCGCCGAGATCGCCCAGGGCGCCAGCAACCATGCGATCGCCGAGTCGCTCGTGCTGACCAAGCGCGCCGTCGAGAAGCACATCAACGCGATCTTCATGAAGCTCGGCCTCTCCGGCGCCGAGGACGTCAGCAAGCGCGTGAAAGCCGCGCTGCTGTTCCTCAGCGAGGCCGAGCAGGGCGGCTCCGAGCCGCGCCCGCCGGTCGGCTCCGCCTGCTGATCTCATCCGATCGGGGCGATGCGGCTCCGCGAGCGCGGCGGGAAGCTGATGCGAGGTTCCCGAGCGAGGAGGCCCCGATGCCATTGGGACGACGACGTCCGCTGCTGCGCGCGGCGATGGTCGGCGGAGGCGCGTACGCGGCAGGTAAGCACAGGGAGCGCAGCCAGGAGGCGGCACAGCAGGAGCAGCAGCCCGCATCCGGAAGCGGCGGCGGCCTCTCCGATGCCGATGTCTCCCAGCTGCAGAAGCTCGGCGAGCTGCGCGACCAGGGGATCCTCACGCCCGCCGAGTTCGAGGCACAGAAGCAGGCGCTGCTCGGGGGTGCACGATGACCGATGTGGAGCGCACACAGGAGCTCGGCCCGGTCCAGCTGCTCGTGCTGGGCTTCCAGGACGCGGACTTCCAGGGCGAGATCCTCGCCGAGCTGGCGCGGCTGCGCGAGCTCGGCACGATTCGCGTCATCGACCTGCTGGTCGTCGCCAAGGACCACGACGGCGAGCTCGCCAGCATCGAGTTGAGCGACCTCAGCGACGAGGAGGCGGCCGAGTTCGGCGCGATCGCCGGCGCGCTGATCGGGCTCGGCGCCGGCGGCGAGGAGGGTGCGCGCGCGGGCGCGCTGGCGGGCGCCGAGGCGTTCGCGGACCGCGAGCGGCTCGACGAGGAGGAGGTCTGGTACGCGGCTGACGCGATCCCGGAGGGCGGCACGGCTGCGATCGCGCTGATCGAGCACCGGTGGGCGATCCCGCTGCGCGACGCGATCGTCCGCACCGGCGGCGTCACGCTCGCCGACGCCTGGATCCATCCGGCCGACCTCGTGGCGATCGGGGCCGCGGCCGCCGCGCCATAGACGATGGCCGCGGCGGCCGCACCGGCGCGGCCGCGCCGGCGCATCCTCGTGACGGCGATGATCGTGCTTGCGACGCTGCTCGGCGTGCTCGCGATCGCCGCCGTGTGGCTGAACCGCCAGGCGCTGAACACCGACAACTGGGCGACGTCGAGCAGCCAGCTGCTGGAGAGCCCGGCGGTCCGCACCGCGCTCTCGGCGTATCTCGTCGATCAGGCCTATAGCGCCTACGACGTGCCGGCCGAGCTGCGCCGGGTGCTGCCGCCGCGTGCACAGCCGCTCGCGGCCCCGGCGGCGAGCGGGCTGCGCGACCTCGCCGAGAAAGGCGTCGACACGCTGCTGCAGCGCCCCCGGGTGCAGGGCCTGTGGGAGGAGGCGAACCGCCGCGCCCACCAGCGGCTGATGCAGGTGCTCGAGGGCGGCTCGGGCGCGGTCTCGACGCAGAACGGCACCGTCGTGCTCGACCTCGGCACGCTGCTGGGGCAGGCGGCGGGCGGCATCGGCGTCGGGCAGCGGATCGCCGCGAAGGTGCCGCCGGGAGCGGGCCAGATCACGATCCTGCATTCGAACCAGCTCGCGACCGCGCAGGACGCGGTCTCGCTGCTGCGCAAGCTGCCGCTGCTGCTGCTCGTGCTCGCGCTCGGCCTCTACGCCGGCGCGGTCGCGCTCGCCGGCGGCTGGCGACGCGAGGCGCTGCGCTCGGTCGGCATCGGGCTGCTCGTGGCCGGCGCCGCCGGCCTGCTGATCCGCACCGTCGCCGGCAACGCGGTCGTCGACGCGCTCGCTCCCACCGCCGCCGCCCGCCCCGCGGCGCACGACGTCTGGACGATCGCCTCCAGCCAGCTCGGGATCGCGGCGCAGGCGACGCTCCTCTACGGCATCTTCGTCATCCTGGCCGCCTGGCTCGCCGGGCCGACCCGCGTCGCGGTCGGCGCGCGCACGGCGATGGCCCCCTACCTGCCGGACGCCCGCTACGCGTTCGGCGGCGCGGCGTTGCTGCTGCTGCTCCTGATCTGGTGGGGCCCGACACCGGCGACGCGCAATCCGGTGGCGCTGCTCGTCTTCGCCGGCCTGATCGCGCTGGGCGTGGAGATGCTGCGCCGCGAGGTCGCGCGCGAGCATCCGGGCGCCTCGGCGCACGTCGCCGCCGAGCAGCGCCGCGCCTGGCTCGCGCGCACGCGCGAGCGGATGAGCGGGGCGGTCGAGCGCGTCCAGGTGCGCCACCACGCCGGGTCGGCGGGCGCCGCCGAGGAGGGCTCGCGCCTGGACACGCTCGAGCGTCTCGGTCGCCTGCACGGCACCGGCGTCCTCGACGACGCCGAGTTCGCGGCCGAGAAGCAGCGGCTCCTCGGCCGCGAGCCGGGTCGCGATCAGTAGCCGGCAGCCGTCCCGGCGGGGCCCTTGCGCCCGGCGTAGGCGAGCAGGCCGTAGATGATCAGGATGTCGACCGCGAAGAGCGCGAGCGACAGGAATGGATACGCAGGCAGGAAGATGAGCTGCGCGATCGCGTTGACGCCGGCCGTCAGGACTCCGACCCAGCGGCCCCACTCGGTGCCGCCCCAGATCGAGATCGCGGCGAAGAACTGCAGCACGCCGATGATCAGGATGATCCAGCCCCATGTGTTGAGGCTGCTGACGATGTACTGCGCGTCGCGCACATAGAACTTCGAGTTGGAGATCGCGGCGATCCCGTAGATGAAGTTCAGGATCCCGACGATCATGAGCATCGTCCCGGCGAAGATCACCCATCCGATGCCGTGGTCGTCGCCGCCGCCGCTTGCGCGCACGGTCGCGTCACCGGCTCCGCCGCTGCTCATCGTGCTGTACTCGTCCGGCATGGATCCTCCTCGTGTCGTTGTGTCATGCGGCTGCCTCGAGGTCGAGCAGGCCGGCGCCGCGCGCGCGTCTCACAGCCTCGGCGCGTGAGCACGCGTCGAGCTTGCGGTACACGGCGCGGGCGTGTGTCTTGACGGTGTTCGGCGAGACGAACAGCCGGCGCGCGATGTCGGGGTAGGAGAGATGGGTCGGGAGCAGCTGCAGCACGCGCAGCTCCGCCGTCGTCAGCGCCCAGCCGCCTCCGAACGCGGAGTCGGCGGCGGCGTCGGCCTGTGCGCGCAGCGCGTCGAGCCAGTCGCGCAGGTCCGTCGCCCCCGGCGTGCCGGCGAGCAGCCACGCGGCCTCGCCGAGCCGCTGGCGTGCCGCGGCGACGTCGCCGAGCCGCAGCGCCGCGCTCGCGCGCACCGCGGCGGCGGCGGCGAGCACGAGCGGCGCGCCGCCCGCTGGCCCGTCGTCGTCGCTCGCGAGCAGCGCGAGCTGCGCGCGGCAGAGCGCCTGCACGATCGCCGCGCCCGCCTCGCCGCGGCGCACCCCCTCCTCGAGGAGCGCTCGTCGCTGCTGGACGAGCGCGACCGCGAGCGGGTCGGCCCGTGGGGATGCGCGATCCTCCATCCATCAGAGGATCCGGCGGTATGAGGCCGCGGACAAGGGCGCCAGCCTCCCTACCGCGGGGAGGCGTGCACGCGCGGGCGCTACGCCGCCGGCGCCCCGAGCGCCCGCAGCGCCTCGCCGTCGAGGCGGTGCGTGATCCACTCGTCCTGCAGGTGCGCCCCGAGCGAGCGATAGAGCGCGAGCGCCGGCTCGTTCCAGTCCAGCGCCGACCACTCGAGTCGTCCGTATCCACGCTCCACGGTCAGCGCGGCGACGTATGCGAGCAGCGCGCGCCCGACGCCGCCGCGGCGCTGAGCGGGCGCCACGAAGAGATCCTCGAGCCAGATCCCGGGCCGCGTCAGGAAGGTCGAGAAGGTCGTGAACCAGAGCGCGAAGCCGACCGCGACGCCGTCGACCTCCGCGACGGCCGCCTCGGCGGCGGGACGCGGCCCGAAGAGGTGCTCGGCGAGCAGCTCCTCGCTGCCGACGACGTCGTCCTCGCGCCGCTCGTAGATCGCGAGCTGGCGGATCAGCTCGAACAGCAGCGGGACGTCCTCTCCCGTGGCGGGGCGGATCTCGAGGCTCATCGCGCGCAGCGTAGCTGCGCTTGCGAGCGCGCCGCTCGCACGCTATTGTTAACCATATGGCTAACAAAGCGGTGCTCGACCGGACCTTCGTCGCGTGCTCGCACCCGATCCGCCGTGCGATCCTCGAGCGCCTGGCGGTGCAGGAGCTGAGCGTGGGGGAGGCGACGCGCGACTTCCCGGTCTCCAAGCCGGCGATCAGCAAGCACCTGAAGGTGCTCGAGGAGGTGGGGGCGATCGTGCGCGTGATCGACGGCCGCACCCATCGCCTGCAGCTGCGCGAGCGCCCGCTCGAGGACGCCTACGACTGGATGACGCGTCAACGCGCCCTGTGGGAGCGTAAGTTCGACGTGGTCGACGCCTACCTGCGCGAGCAGCGCGAAGCCCGAACGCCGGAGGAGCGAGCATGACCGATCTGGAGCTGGAGACCGAGACGACGAGCCTGCGGCTGGAGCGCACGTTCGACGCACCGGTGGAGGACGTCTTCGACGCCTGGACGAACCCCGAGGTGCTCCGCCGCTGGTGGAACGCCAACCCGTCGTGGGCGCCGCCGAGCATCGAGCTCGACCTGCGCCCCGGCGGCGCCTACCGCTTCTCGATGCGCGACACCGAGTCCGGTGAGATGCACACCGTCGTCGGCGAGTACCGCGAGGTGCAGCGCCCGCAGCGGCTCGTCTACAGCTGGGCGTGGGAGGGCACAGGACCGTACGCCGGCCACGAGAGCCTCGTGACCGTCGACTTCCGCGCCGAGGGCGAGCGCACCACCGTCGTGCTTGAGCACGCCCGCCTGCGCGACGCGCAGTCGCGCGAGGCGCACGGCCACGGCTGGAACGCCGTGCTCGACAAGCTCGCGGCCGAGGTCTTCGGCTCCGCGCGCACCAGCTAGGCACCGATCCCCCCACGACGAAGGAGCAGCGAGATGGCGAAGTACGTGTACGTCTACAAGGGCGGCAAGATGGCTGAGACCGACGAGGAGCGTCAGGCCGCGATGGCCGCCTGGGGCGCCTTCCTCGGTGGGCTCGGCGAGGCGGTCGTCGACGCCGGGAACCCGTTCGGCGCCTCGGCCGAGGTCACCGGCGACGGCGCGGCCGGCGCGTCCTCCAACCTCACCGGCTACTCGGTCGTCACGGCCGGCAGCCTCGGCGAGGCGACCGAGCGCGCACAGGACTGCCCCGTGCTCGCGAGCGGCGGCAGCGTCGAGGTCTACGAGACGCTCGAGGTGATGTAGCGCCGGCTAGTCGCGGGAGGTCGTCTGAGCGACGGCCTTCCGCGCCGCGGCGTGCCCGACGTACGGCATGAGCGCGTAGTAGAGGAGCTCGGGCAGCATCGGCACGAGCTCCTCGCCGGCGTCGCGCACCAGGCGCGCGTAGATCGCCTCGTACAGCCCGCCGACGACCAGCTCGGAGGCGAACTCCGGCACCTCGATGCCCTTCGGCGCCTCGGCGCGGCCGGGCTCGAGGAAGTCGACGAACACGCGCATCGCCGCATCGCGCCGTCCGCGCGCCTCCGGGCCGGCGGCGAGCACCTCCACGATGCACATGCGCGCGAACGCGGGCTCGACCGCGAGCGAGGAGAGGAACGTCCGCAGTCCGTCGTGGACCTTCTGGGGCCAGGTGTCGGCCTCCTCGTAGGCGGCGCCGACGGCGGCGAGCAGCTGCTCGACGACGGTGTCGTACGCGGCGAGGAAGCACTCCTCCTTGTCCGCGAAGTGCTCATAGAAGGTGCGGCGCGACAGCCGCGCGCGGGAGATGATGTCGGCGACGGTCGTCGTCGCGTAGCCCTGTTCGGAGACCGACTCCGCGACGGCGAGTAGCATCCGCTCGCGCTGGTTGTGGACGATGAAGCGGCGGGGAAGCCCGTGACGACCGCGCGGCAGGCGCTGCGGAGCACGCTCGGTGGCGATCGGCATGTCGCGACCATAGACCCGGTCAGGAAACATCTACGTCCTCGCGAAGGGCTCGGCGGCAAACCTCACGTCGCGACAGTAACTGCTGGCGGCGTGGTTGACAACAAAAGACGAGGACGTTTACAGTGTTTGGGCGCGCGGCCGGGTCTTGCGCCCGCCGGCGTGACGCCCCGCTCACGCGCTTGTCCGCCCGCAGGGTTCCCGTCGTGGGAACACCGGTACGAGACTACGTGCCAGTCTCGTGCTCGACGCGGCCGGGGCGTGCGGATGGGATCCGCCCCGGCCGCGTCACTCTTCCCGGCGTCGTTCGACACGCCGACGTGGGGCGGACGAGCTCGCCCGCCCCACGTGAAGCGCGGCTCGCTCAGACCGAGGCGATCGGGACGAAGGCACGCACCGCGGATGCGCTCCCGCCCGTGCCTTCGCCGAGCTGACCGTCGAGATCCGTGCGGCGCAGCATCCCGATCAGCCGACCCTCGTCGGTGACCGGCATGCGGTTCAGGTCCTGCTCGACCATCGTCGACCAGACATCGCCGATCGGCGCGTCCGCGTCGACGACGGCGACGTCGGCGAGCATCAGGCCGCCGACCCGGACCGCGTCCGGATCGCGCCGCTCGGCGACGACGCGAACGACGTCGCGCTGGGACAGCATGCCGAGGACGTTGCGGTCCTCGCCACAGATCGGCAGCGCGTCGACCTGGAGGTCGGCGAGCTTGCGAGCCCCCTCGAGCACCGTCTCGTACTCGCTGACGCACTCACCGACGCCGGTCACGTACTCCCGTGCCGTCTTGAACATCTGCTCCTCCTGTGTTGCGCCCCCGATATGGCAGGTGCTGACCAGGCGGCGTGCGATCACCATGGCTCGAGACGTCCCACGCCTCGAGCGCCACACGCGCCCACACTGCGGGTGGTTTGGATTGGCGCATCCTCCTCAAAAGTTGCTGCGGATGGGAAGTATCAGCTTCCCAGTAAGATCGTCTGCGTTCAAGTGGCAACCGTCGCATACGGACACTGCGGTCCGTACGAACGTTTACTCCGTACGAACGTTTACTCCGGTTGCAGGCTGAGGAGCGCGAGTTCGGAGATCGCCGCGCGCGTCGCGTCCGGCGGGAGGCCCGTGACCCACACGAGCACGTAGCGATACGCCGTGTCGGGCATGTCGATCGACGTCCGCGCGCGTGCGTCGGCGTGCGTCGCTATGTGATCCCAGCCCGCGTCGGTGATCTGCGCCGGGGGACCCTTCACCGCGCCGTAGACCTCGAAGCTCATGCCCGGCGTCGGCGTCTTGAGGACCAGCCGGCGGATCGTCTCGCGGCTGGCGAGGTCGATGTAGACGCCGGCCTGCGGAGCGACGGTCGGGTCGGCGACGGCCGGCGTCTTCCACACGGTCTTCGTCGAGTCGTCGGCGACGCGGCTGGCGTCGCCGAGGTCGACGTCGCCGGGCGTGTAGGGCGCGTAGACGACCGCGACCGCGCCGAGCGCGACGTTCGTGATGACGTTGCGGGGCGGGGGTGGGGGCGTCGTCGTCGTGCCGCCGCCGTTCTGGCCGGCGGTGCCCGCTCCCGTCCCGGTGCCGCCCGTGTGGGCGCCGCCGCCGGTGCCGCCGTCGCCGGCGCCGCCGTTGGGCGTGGTCGACGTCGTGTAGGTGCTGCCGCCGTAGTTGGAGCCGGTCGTGCTCGACGAGTAGCTCGGCAGCGGATAGGTCGGCGTCGAGTCGTAGGTCGACGTCGAGGGCTCCTGCGTCGCCGGTGCGGGCGTCGTGGCGGGTGGCGGCGCGGAGGCGACCGTCAGCGGCGGCGGCGGGGGCTGCCGGTCGCTCGCCAGCAGCGAGTAGCCGCCGGCGGAGGCGGCGCCGACGAGGACCGCGAGCGTCGTGGCGATCCCGACCGCCGGGCGCAGGCCGCCGCGGCGCGACTGCTGCAACTCGGTGCCGCACTCCAGGCACCAGCGCTGCGAGCGCTGCGCGGGTGCCGAGCAGCTCGGACAGGCGTGCGGATGCGAGGCCTCCATGTCGCGCAGCGTACCCCATGCGGCCGCTCGCTTCGCTAAGCTGCGGCCGTGCTCATCCTCGCTTCCACCGCTTTCCAGTTCACCTTCGGCCTGCTCGTGACGTTCCTCGGCATCGGCGTGATCGCCAACGTGCTGATCGGCTACGCCGTCGTGCAGGTGCTCGGCGAGCGGCAGGAGAACGAGCAGCACCGCGCCGGCAACGGCGCGCCTGACGCCTGACGTTCCTACGGTCGGGAAACAGGTTCTTAGAAGGGCAGCGTGTCGGCGACGTCGGCGAGCCGCGGCGCGGTCGCGTCGCGCTCGGAGACGATCGCCTCGACGCCCGTCGGCCAGACGATCCCGATGTCGGGATCGTCGTAGGCGATGCCGGCCTCGATCGCCGGGTCGTAGTAGCTCGAGCACTTGTACGCCACGTCGGCCACGTCGCTCAGGACGAAGAACCCGTGGCCGAAGCCGATCGGGACGAAGAGCTGGCGCATCGCAAGGTCGTCGAGCTCGAAGGACTCCCACTCGCCGAACGTCGGCGAGTCGCGGCGCAGGTCGACGAGCACGTCGAGGATCGTGCCGCGCGCGCAGCGCACGAGCTTCGCCTGGCCCGGCGCGAGCTGGAAGTGGATGCCGCGCAGCGTGCCGCAGCCGGAGCGCGAGTGGTTGTCCTGCACGAACGTCTCGTGGATCCCCGCCGCCGCCCACTGGTCGGCGCGGAACGTCTCGACGAAGAAGCCGCGGTGATCGCCGAAGACCTCCGGCTCGATCAGGATCGGCCCTTCGAGCTTGGTTTCGAGCACCTGCATCGCGGGCCGCAGCTTAGAGAGAAGGAGAGCACCCGCGTCGCGTCGAAACTCACGCTGCCTATGAAGCGAGCCACCGCGACCACAGCCACCCCGCCCGCGCCGCCCCACGGCCATCAGGCGCTCTCCGAGTACATCACCGCCCGCTTCGACGAGTTCTCGCGCTCCCAGAAGGACGTCGCGCAGTACATCGTCGACCACCTCGACGAGGCCGCGTTCCAGACCGCCGAGGAGCTCGCGCGCCGCGCGTCGACCTCCTCGAGCACGGTCGTGCGCTTCTCCCAGGCGCTCGGGTTCGAGGGCTTCCCCGAGCTGCAGCAGGCCGCGCGCGACGAGTACCGCCGCGTCGGCGGACCGGGGCAGGGGGTGGGCGGGGTCGTGTCCCCGACCGTCGCCCCGCTCTTCTCGCTCGACCAGACGGAGTTCGAGACCGCGCTCGCGACCGACCACGTCAACGTCGAGGAGACCGCGCGCAAGCTCTCGCGCAGCGAGATGGAGGCCGCCGTCGAGGCGATCGCCAGCGCCGAGAAGGTGCTGATCGCCGGCACCGACCAGATGGCCTTCTTCGCCAGCTATCTGCGCCACCTGCTGATGCTGCTCGACATCCGCGCCGAGGTCGTCGCGAGCCCCTCCCAGGAGGCGCTCGGCCGCCTCTCGCGGATCGACGAGACGACGCTCGTGATCGGGCTCTCCGCCGGGCGCCCGCATCCGCTGATCGCGCGCACGATGAAGCTCGCGCGCCACCGCAAGGCGCCGACGCTCGCGATCACCGACGCGACGCTCTCCGAGGTCGCCCGGCTTGCGCGGATCCGCCTCTACTACTCCTCGAACAGCCCCGCCTACGTGCGCTCGCACGTCGCGCTGCTCTCGCTGCTGCAGGCGCTCGCCTACGGCGTCTACGCGCGTGACGCGCAGCAGTACGAGACGCGCATCAAGGCCTTCCGGCTCAAGTAGCCCAGGGGTGCCGGAAGCGGCCATGTGGCCGCTGGAGGCGGGTCCCCCTGCGTCATCGCTCCGCCACGTACAGCGACTGCTGGGCGCGGCCGACGCGGCCGCGCTCGTCGTGGAGCACGCTGTCGCTCACGCCCGCGCCCGCCTCGCCGAGGCGCGTGCGCGCGTCGAGCCCGACCCACTCGCCCTCCGGCAGCCGCTCGACGTAGAGCGTCAGGTCGGGGTTGATGAAGACGTGCGTGCGCCATGAGACGGCGGTCGCGATCCCGTTGCCGAAGTCGCCGGCGGCGGCCAGCCGCTGCAGCGGCGACGGCTGCTCGCCCGCGACGAGCGGCGCTCGCAGCCGGAACCACGCGAACGCCGGCCCGACCTCCCAGAACGAGCCGGCGACGAAGCGGATCTCCATCGCGTCCCAGGCGAAGGACGTCGGCCGCTCTGAGGGGGCCACGAGCAGCGCGCCCTCGCCGGGCCCGGCCGGCGGTGGGGTCGCTGCGGGCTGCGGCGCGGATACGTCGTCCTGGCGGATCCGCAGCGCCGTCGCGCGCACCATCTCCTGCTCGTCGTGGTGCAGCGAGGCCTCGACGAGCTGGACGCGCCTGCCCGGCCGCGTGACGCGTGAGCGCAGCTCCAGCGGCGCAAGCGGGACGGGCCGCAGCAGCTCGTAGGTGAGCCGCACGACGGCCATCGCGGTCCCGCCGTCGAGGTGCTCGACTGCGCGGGCGAGCAGCGCGGCGGGCGCGCCGCCGTGCTGGGCGTCGGGATCCCACGGGCCGCGCGCGAGCTCCGTCGGCATGAAGCGATCGGGACCGTCGGGGACATAGATGGCGTCGGCCACGGCCGGCGATCCTAGTGCGCGCCGGACCGGACGGCGGCGTACCAGCACGCGTGGCTATATTGCAGGCACGATGCGCGACGAGGCGACGTTCACCGTCAAGGCCGGCCTGGCCGAGATGCTCAAGGGCGGCGTCATCATGGACGTGGTGACGCCCGAGCAGGCCCGCATCGCGGAGGCCGCGGGCGCGTGCGCGGTGATGGCGCTCGAGCGCGTGCCGGCGGACATCCGCCGTGACGGCGGGGTGGCGCGCATGTCGGATCCGGAGATGATCCGGGGGATCCAGAAGGCGGTCTCGATCCCGGTGATGGCGAAGGCGCGGATCGGCCATTTCGCCGAGGCGCAGGTGCTCGAGGCGCTCGAGGTCGACTACATCGACGAGTCCGAGGTACTGACGCCGGCGGACGAGGCGAATCACATCGACAAGTGGGGCTTCAAGGTGCCGTTCGTGTGCGGCGCGACGAACCTCGGCGAGGCGCTGCG